>JACKQG010000498.1_pt1 | contig 57341 bp, 56 predicted proteins | sample 8237621 | NCBI WGS metagenome assembly JACKQG01 (sample SAMN15677084, study PRJNA649215) | marine metagenome | biome: marine; feature: Black Sea; material: saline water; isolation source: suspended particulate matter (SPM) from the Black Sea western gyre | collected 2013-06-09/2013-06-10 | depth... | reverse complement strand
AGTTCAACAACCCGACCTCTGACAGTGACTTTGGAATGCAGGACGTTTCCAAGCATTATCACCTGGCCAGTTTCCATCAATCTCAGGAAGCTTTCGAAATCACTTTCAACAAGAAGAAGTTCAATTCCCTGTCCAGCGAGCATCAGAATATTCTGCGCTACGCATCTGAAGCCGAGAACTCGAACTTCTATTGGCACAACACCCTTCGTTATGCCGATGACCTGATCAAGCTTAAAGAGAAGCATGGCGTCAACGTCTACCGGACACCGGATTCTGTTATGGCCGATCAGTTGAAGGCATGGGATGTGGTCGTTGACCGGATTTCCGCTGAAGACCCGTACTTCGCCAAGGTTGTTGAATCACAGAAAGTCTACGCCAAGAAAGTGATGGACTACCTGCTTCTGAACCAGCCTGATTATGGACTGGCTTACAAGCATCACTTCGGTTGATTTGAACCGTCGTTTTTTGCGGGTTCATTCCGCAAGATAAACCAGTTATGGAGGGACAGCCGAAAGGCTGTCCCTCTCATATCTGCCAGGGTGAATATGATCTAACATAGGGCCGCCGTATGTTAGATTATGCGCACTAAGGAGACTTAAAACCGTGATATCCCTTATTCATGCTATTGAAAGTTTCAATATCTGGATCGGACGCGCCTTTGGCTGGTGCATTCTGATTTTGACCCTTTCGGTTGCCTATGAAGTGTTTGTCCGATATGTCCTAAACGCCCCTACCGTGTGGGCGTTTGACATGATGGTGCAAATGTACGGTGCCCTGTTCCTGATGGCCGGGCCTTACGCCCTTGCCCAGGACACCCATGTCCGTGCCGACGTCATTTACCGTTTCCTGCAACCGCGTTCGCAGGCCAAGCTGGACTTGCTTTTATTCATCGTCTTCTTTTTCCCCGGCATGCTTGCCCTGTTCTGGTTTGGTTGGGAAATTGCTTCAGATTCATGGCGCTACCATGAGGTTAGCTGGAACAGCCCGGCCCGCATTCAAATTTACTTCTTTAAAACCCTGATCCCCCTGGCCGGTGCTTTGTTTATCGTTCAGGGCGTCGCCGAATGCCTGCGCTGCTATTTGGCCATTAAAACAAACCAATGGCTGCCACGGCTGGAAGATGCCCAGGAAACAGAAGATATTTTAACTCATCAGGCCGCTGGACTTGATCTTGATTAATTTCCCTATTTTAAACTTATCTGCTTAAGACGGAGTATCCGGCAGGATGACAAATCCCGAAGTCGCAATTCTGATGCTGTCCCTGTTCATCGTGATGGTGCTGTTCGGGTTTCCCGTCGCCTTCACGTTGCTGGCCATGGGCGTTGGTTTTGGTTTTTACGCTTATAACGATGCCGGCAGCATTAATACAATCGCAGATGCCTTAAACAACAAGATTTTCTATCTGCTGAACCAGAACACCTATTCGGTGATGGAAAACGACACCCTGGTTGCGATCCCACTGTTCCTGTTCATGGGCTATGTGGTTGAACGCGCCAACATCGTCAACAAATTGTTCTATGCCCTGCAAATGGCCGCCAGAAACCTGCCCGGGTCCATGGCTATTGCGGCCTTGATCACCTGCGCCGTCTTTTCAACAGCCAGCGGCATCGTCGGCGCGGTTGTTACCCTGATGGGACTGCTGGCATTCCCGGCCATGGCCAAGGCCAACTATGACAAGAGCTTCGCATCGGGTGTTATTTGCGCCGGTGGCACGCTGGGCATTCTCATACCGCCCTCGATCATGTTGATCGTCTATGCGGCGATTGCCGAACTTTCGCCGCTCAGGCTCTATGCTGCGGCTGTTTTCCCGGGTTTTCTGCTGGCCGGTTCATACATTGTCTACGTCATTGTCCGTGTCCTGATTAATCCCTCTATTGCGCCCAAGCCGCGCGAAGAGGATATACCGCCACGGCGTGTTGTGTACTGGCAATTACTGACGTCCTTCGTCCCGTTGACGGCCCTGATCATGCTGGTGCTTGGTTCCATTCTGGGTGGTCTTGCAACGCCTGCGGAAGCCGCAGCCATGGGCGCCATGGGCGGCCTCATACTGGCGGGCATGTATCGCTCGTTAAACTGGACGATGCTTAAGGATTCCGTCTACCTGACGGCAAAAGCCACGGCCATGGTGTGTTGGCTGTTTGTCGGTTCATGGACTTTTGCCTCCGTCTTCTCGTATCTGGGCGGCCATGAAATCATTGAGCATTTCATTCTTGGATTCAATCTGGCCCCATGGCAATTCCTTGTCCTTGTCCAGATCATTATCTTCCTTCTTGGCTGGCCCCTGGAATGGTCGGAAATTCTGATCATTTTCGTCCCCATCTTCCTGCCCATGCTCGATACGTTTGGTGTGAATCCGTACTTCTTTGCCATGCTGGTGGCCCTTAACCTGCAAACCTCATTCCTGACCCCACCCATGGCCATGTCGGCCTATTACCTGAAGGGGGTATTAGGGAACGTAATTGAATTGATGGATATTTTCAGGGGCATCATGCCGTATCTGATCATTGTTATTTCGGTCATGGTGCTGATGTACCAGTTTCCCGGAATAGCCCTGTGGTTACCTGATGCCCTGTTTGGTAAATATCTGCCTTAAGAGCGAAGCTAAGGAGTTCTAAAGTCATGTCTTCTGCGACACTTGAAAAAATATTCGGACTGATCGCATCACTGCTGGTTACACTCTTTGTGCTGGGACTGGCCGAGAGCATTTCCTCCGGGGCCGCTGGCTTTTGGGGTGGGCTTCCGTTTTGGGTAATCTGTTTCGGCATTCTGCCACTTGTTTTCTATGATTTCTGGGACTCCTGTCTGCGTAAGAAACCAAATGGTAACGGTAACGGAAACGGCAATAACGTTTAAAGACAAGGCTTCTCTCATATGACATTGACAGAACTTTCCGCCACCCATGCCGCAAGTAAAATCCGTGATGGGGAGATTTCCTCCGAAGAACTGATCAAAGCCTGCCTTGAACGGATCGACGAGGTTGATGGCGACATTGAGGCCTGGACGCACCTTGATCCCGACTATGCCCTGGAGCAAGCCCGTATACTTGACACCCAGCGCGCCAAAGCAGGACCGGTTGGCCCCCTGCACGGCATTCCCGTCGGCATCAAGGATATCTTCGACACCGCCGACCTGCCGACGGAAAACGGCACCGTCCTGGATAGTGGCCGCCAGCCGGTAGTCGATTGCAAAGTCGTCAGCCTGCTGAAAGAAGCTGGCGCCGTCATCATGGGCAAAACGGTGACCACCGAGATGGCCGTGTTTGGACCGGGAAAAACCAAAAATCCGCATAACACAGGGCACACTCCGGGGGGATCATCCAGTGGCTCCGCAGCCGCAGTCGCCTCCCATATGGTGCCGCTGGCCATTGGCACCCAAACCAACGGTTCTGTCATCCGTCCGGCTTCGTTTTGCGGCATTGTCGGCTTTAAACCGACCCATGGCCTGATCCCCAGGACCGGCGTCCTGTCCTTGTCGCCTCCACTGGATACGATTGGCACTTTTGCCCGTTCTATTGAGGACATCGCCTTGTTGACCGAGGCTCTTGTCGCTTATGACCCGGGGGACCGGGATACCCGCGCCCGCGCCTGCCCCGCTTTGCAGGAGACCCTGACAACGGAACCGCCGATGCGGCCGATGGTCGGCTTTGCCAAAACCCCGGTGTGGGACCAGGCCGATCCCGAAACCCGGGCCGCCTTTGAAGAACTGGTCGAACTGCTGGGCGATGATTGTCGCGATTTACCATTGTCAGAGCCTTTCAACCATTTGGTGAAAATGCACCGCGACATCATGAACGCCGATTTGGCGAAAAACCTCGCCCCTTATTACGAGCGCGGAAAAGACAAAATGACCACCACCATTTGCGGAATGATCGAAGATGGTCAAAAAGTCAGCGCCGTTAATTACAATACCGCCGTGGACGGTCAGGACTTGCTCAATTCCGGCCTCAATGCCTGCTTCGATCACTATGACATCATCATCACCCCGGCAACCACTGGCGAGGCCCCGGCTGGCCTGGGCGCCACCGGCAACCCCATCTTCAATACCCTGGCCACCTATTGCGGGGTGCCGTCGATTACGCTGCCCCTCATGGAAGGCCCGAACGGATTGCCGCTTGGGGTTCAGGTAATCGGGCCACGCGGCGATGACGCCAGGTTGCTCCGCAACGCCAACTGGTTGATCCAGCGAGTGACGGAGTAACCTTACTTCCTCGCCAGCGGATGCGCGTCGTTGACGAGTTGGCGCAGGCGTTCTTCCAGAACATGGGTATAAATCTGCGTTGTCGTGATGTCGGCGTGACCGAGCATTTGTTGTAAGGAACGTAAATCGGCGCCGTGGGCGAGTAAGTGGCTGGCAAAAGAATGTCGCAAAACATGAGGTGAAACCCGCCGGGGCTCGATACCACCTTCGATCGCCAATTCCTTCATCAATTGACCAAAACGGGCACGCGTCAAATAGCCCTGCCTGGAGCGCGACGGGAACAACCAGCTTTGCCCATGTGACTTGCGTCCCTTGGGCAGGAAACTTTCACGGACATGGTTGTAATTTTCGATGGCCTGACGGGCCGGCTCACTTAACGGCACCATTCTTTCCTTGCCGCCCTTGCCCCGAACAATCAAAAACTGCCCGTCCCGGCTTAAGGCCGAAAGCGGCAAACCAACCAGTTCGGATACCCGAAGGCCCGTCGCATACAAAAGCTCAAGCATCGCCAACAGTCGCAAGCCTTCGCTGCCTGGCCTGTTCTGAGCCGCCATCAACAAACGCTCGACTTCATCCTCGCTAAGGTACTTCGGCAGGGAGCGTCCCTGCCTGGGGCTATCAATAACGCTTGAAGGGTCATCGTCACGAACGCCTTCGGCGTGCAGAAAACGGAAGAACTGGCGCAATGTCGATAGCCGCCGGGCACTGGTACTGGGTGCCATACCGGCCCCGGAAAGCTTTTTCAGATATTTGCGAATAAGATCGCTATCGGCATTTTCCGGTTGCCGTTTCCGGGCTACGCTAAAGGCCTGAAAATCAGTCAGATCGCGGCCATAGGACTCAATGGTGTTTTGCGCCGCTCCGCGCTCAACGCTGAGCATCTCAAGGAAGCTTTCAACGTGGCGAGACGGTTCTGTCTTCACGTTACAACCCCGCCGCTACCACCGCTTCAAGGGCAAGGGCGTGGACTTCTTTGTCAAGGCCGATAGTGCTCAGACTCTCCATCACCTGACGCAAGACGATCGGCCCGGCCTGACCGGGTCCCCCTTCGCCAAGAGCGATCAATGAGAGCAGGATGATTTCACCGACACGGGCGTGACCCTTGGTTTCAGGTTCCATAACCGTGGTTTCCAGCGGAACAGCGCTGACACTGCTGCCCTGTGTCGTTGCTGGGACTGCGGCTGGCTCAGGCATGGCTACTGCTGCGGGAGCCTCACTTGCCGCCTTGGTGGCTTCAGTCAAGCTGCGCCACAGGGCCGGGTTGGGCATCGCCATGGCGATTTGTTGCGGGCCATCCAGCAAGGCATCCCAGGCATCCTGGGGAACACCATCGCCCAGGGCATCGAAAAGCGTATACAACAACGCCGCCTTATCGCGGGCACTATCATCTTTCTCCAGTTGATTCCACCAGTTGGCCAATTGGGTCGGTCCCCACTGGGCGGTTTCGGATGAACCGGCAATACGGGCGACCGGCAACAGGGCATTTAAAGTCTGCGCCGCTTCAATATTGTGCTGGGCGTTTGCGCGTAACAATGAAAACCAGGGTGCGGCAGCAGCATCTTCACCACCAATCAGGAAAGCGCGAATAACCTCGGGTGCGAACCAGACCAGTTCGGTCGATGGCGGAATGCGCTTGAGTACAGGCAGGAACACCCTGACGGTCGACGTATAGCGATCCCCTTCCCGGCCTAACGACAAAGCCTTGGCGGTCGCTTCGGCCTGGGCAATGGGCACCGTCTGGATAAGCGCGGTACGGTATAGCAATGCCCGGCTTAAAGGGCCGCTTTCAGCTTCGGCCTTTGTTAGCGGATTGGCCATGTCCTTCTCGGAAAACGAAACACTGGTATAGAGTTGACGCAGGGTATCGACATCCAGAGCACCGGCGATTTCCGCACGTTCGGCAGCCTCCAGACGAATTTCAACAGAGGCATTGGGGCTTTTGGCAATCGTTCTGAGTACACCGGGACGATTGGAAGAAACCACATCGGCAGGTAATTGCGATTTTGAAACCCGGGCCATCGACAAATGCATGGGGCTGGGGTCGCGAAGGGACTTTATCACACCGGTGTTTCCGCCAAGGGCCTCAACCAATGTGTAGAAGGCGTCATCCTGATCACCGGTTTCCCGCAACAAGGATACACCAAGAGACGCCTTGTCGTGTTCACCTGCCAGGGCCTGGCAGAATATGAAGGCTTTCTGCCAATAAACGCTGGCCTGGTTACTAATCTGACCGGCTGCAAGTGAGCAGGCGCGGGAATTATCATTGGCGAGGAAACGAACATCGGCTTCATAACGCATAAGCTGATTGATCTGCGAGCGCCCCGGTGTTGCATCAAGCAGGCGACTGACGCTCAACGTATCGCCCATTTCGGCCAACAGCCCGACCCTGCGGGCGACATAAGTGCCATCGCCAGCCATCCCCCCCGGCAACGTCGCCGTGCTCAGCAACAGGCGGCGCATCAGGTCGCGCATCACCTCGGAGCGAATATTGACAGGCAAGCGAGCGATCAGGGTCAACAACATGCGGTGGCTGGTGCCCGTCCACATATCAACACCGAATCCCCCCTCCTGCGCACTAAGAACACCAGCCGTATCGGGATTGATGGTCTGCAAGGTATTGACCTGAATCGCAGGATCGGCATTTTCGTTCTGGGTTGGCGTCGGCACTTGACCAGGTGCAGGTGCTGGCGCTGCAGGCCGCAACTTTTGCGGCGGCGCAAGACGCACCGGTGCCGTGGTGGTGTTCTGGGCCCAGGTTTGCCAAAGCGGCACGGACGATGTCAGTCCCGCCAATGCCACGGCACAAAAGAATTTAAATGATTTAGCGCGCGAAACGGTCATCGGGCAGTACTTTTTCGATTGCGCTCACCGGGGCCGGAATATCCCAACTGGATAGGAAGGCTGCCCCCCCGACAATGATCGCGATCACCGCGACCAAAACGAGTCTGGAAATGTTTCTCATGTTGATCCTTTGATAAAGGGATAAAACCTAACGGGTAAAGTCTTTCTAGTATCTTTATGTCAGCGAAGATTATGCTAATTTCCAACTATGGCAACATTTCGGCAGTCTATACGTTCAAAAAGCACTATAACGCTTAAAAATCTCAATCGGAATATCACTAATGGCGGACAATCACCCGCAAAAAAACGACAAACACCCTTACAAACCGATTGTTATGATCGGACTGATGGGTGCCGGCAAAAGCCGAATCGGCCGGGAACTGGCGGCAAAACTGGCCTTGCCCTTCGTCGACGCCGACGAAGAAATCGTCAAGGCCGCTGGCTGCTCTGTTTCCGACATTTTTGAATTGTACGGTGAAGATGCTTTTCGCGATGTTGAAAGCAGGGTCATATCCCGGCTGCTGAACGGCAAGGTGCAGATTATCGCAACCGGCGGCGGCGCTTTCATCAACGCGGATATCCGTAAAATCGTTGCCGAAAAAGGAATATCCCTGTGGCTTCGGGCTGAGCTGGATATCCTGGCTGAACGGACAAGCCGACGCGGCGGTCGTCCCCTGCTTAAAGGCGGCGACGCCAAAGCAATCCTGAAGGGGCTGATGGATGAACGCTATCCGGTGTATGCTGAGGCCGATATCATCGTCGAATCAAAAGACGTGCCGATAAATGAAACCGTCAAGGAAACCGCAGCCGCCCTGTCCGCATATTTAGATAAACAGACCGGAACCTGAAAACGATGAATACTCTGTCCTCATCCCAGTCCCTAGACGAAGGACAACTGCGCCTTGAGCTGGGCGAGCGCTCATACGATATTATGGTTGGCGAAAATCTTCTCGACCAGGCCGGGCAAATCATTTCACCGCTGAGCAAAGGCGACAAGGCCGTCATTGTCACCGATAGCAATGTCGCACCGCTGTATCTTGCACGGCTGGAAAATTCTTTAAGCGCCGCCGGTATTGAACATACTGCAATCACCCTGCCGGCTGGCGAACAGACTAAAAGCTTTGAGCATTTACAGGCCCTGACCGACAAACTTTTCGAAACGGGGGTTGACCGCAAAACCATGCTTATTGCCCTGGGTGGTGGTGTCATCGGTGATCTTGCAGGGTTCGCCGCCGCCATCACCATGCGCGGTATTGAATTCATCCAGATCCCGACAACCTTTTTGTCGCAGGTCGACAGTTCCGTTGGCGGCAAAACCGGCATTAACTCGGCCTACGGCAAGAACCTGATCGGCGCTTTTCATCAACCGCGCCTGGTCCTGGCCGATCTGGAAACCCTGACCACCCTGCCGCGACGGCAATTACTCGCAGGCTACGCCGAAGTGGTTAAATACGGACTGATAAACGATCCTGATTTCTTCTCCTGGCTTGAGGAAAATGGTGCTGCCCTTCTTGATGGAGAACAAAATCTGCAACGTCACGCTGTGTTGACAAGTTGCGCCAGCAAAGCCGCCATTGTCGCTGCCGATGAACGCGAAACCGGAGTCAGGGCGCTGCTTAATCTGGGTCACACTTTCGGCCACGCCCTTGAAGCCGAAGTCGGTTACGGCGAAGCTTTGTTGCATGGCGAGGCCGTCTCCATCGGCATGGTTATGGCTTTCGACTTATCGCAGCGTTTGGGCCTGTGTTCAGAAGCTGACGCCGCGCGTGTCCGCGCTCATCTGGGCGGGGTCGGTCTGCCGACTGATTTAAAAGGGTTAAGTAGCGCTTCATGGACGCCCGATCGGTTGATGGCCCACATGGGCCTGGACAAGAAGTCCGAGGGCGGAACCATTATTTTTGTTCTTGCCCACGCCATCGGTGATGCCTTCATCGCCAATGCTGTCGCCCCTGATGAGCTTCGTGCTTTTCTTGGCGATACCCTGACAACTCCTTAAACAACTGAGAAAAGGCCATGTTGGAAATTCTGAGCGCCATTTTCGTTTTACTTTTACTGTCCGCCTTCTTTTCGGGCTCCGAGACAGCACTGACGGCGGTCTCCCGACCACTGATGCATCAACTGGAAGTCAACGGCAATCGCCGCGCCAAAACAATCAATCGCTTGAACGAGCATCGTGATCGCCTGATTGGTGCAATCCTGCTTGGCAATAATCTGGTTAACATCCTGGCCTCGGCCCTGGCGACCAGCTTCATGATTACCCAATACGGCGAAACGGGTGTTGCTTACGCGACCCTGACAATGACCCTGCTGGTGCTGATTTTTTCTGAAATTCTACCGAAAACCTACGCTATCCGGAATGCCGACCGGATGTCGCTGGCCATTGTTCCTTTCGTCAATGCGCTGGTTTATATCCTTGCCCCGGTAACCCGCGCCATCAATTTCCTGATCAGACAAGTGCTGAAGCTGTTTGGTATGCTTCATCCTATTGATGGCCTGGCATTCTCGTCTGAAGAATTACGCGGCGCCATCGAGCTTCATGATGATGAAGACCGGGCCGTAGAGCACGAAAGAGCAATGCTCAGAAGCGTTCTTGATTTGGCAGAAGTGCAGGTCGGCGAGATCATGGTTCACCGCAAGGATGTGGCCATGATCAATGCCGGTCAAAGCGCCGATAAAGTGGTCGAGGAAGTCCTCGCCAGCCCCTTTACCCGTATCCCGTTGTGGCAAGGACAGCCCGATAACATCGTCGGCGTGTTGCACGCCAAGGCACTGTTGCGTACGGTAAGGGTTGAAAGCAACAATGGCGAAAAAAGCGGTATCGAGGGCATTGACGTCGTCTCACTGGCGGCAAAGCCCTGGTTCATTCCCGAACAGACGACCCTGCTCGACCAGTTGCATGAGTTCCGCAAACGGCGTGAGCATTTTGCCCTGATGGTCGATGAATACGGCAGCTTCATGGGTATTGTCACACTGGAGGATATTCTGGAGGAAATCGTCGGGGACATAACCGATGAGCATGATATCGACGTCACCGGTGTCGTCAGGGAATCTGATGGCTCCTTCGTTATCAAGGGCGGGGTCACAATCCGTGACCTCAATCGTGACTTCGGCTGGCAGCTGCCAGACGAAGAAGCGGCCACAGTTGCCGGACTGATCATGCACGAATCCCGGCGCATCCCCGAACCCGGACAGGCCTTTATTTTCCACGGCATGAAGTTTGAAGTTTTGCAGCGAATGCGCCAGCGAATCACATCCGTGCGGGTAACGCCGATTAAGGAAAACGAAAAAAACTGACGTGCCGTGGCCCAAAAAATGGTTGAAAATTGCCGACAACACCCCATTTGATGTAAGGTTGATGTGGTTGAGCTATTCCACGTCGTCTGGACGCGGGGCACCGTGGGGGGCGGCATTAATCCGGCACGGAGGTGAACCAAATGCACAGATTCATCATACCAGACGTAATTGAGGAACACTCGGTTCGTTGTTTATCACGGACCAACAATGCATACGACGCTGCCATCGAAATGAAAAAATCGAACATCGCTGCCATTCTTATTACCGATGAGGACGGCAAGTTGGAAGGTATCGTTACCGAACGGGATTTAACCCGCCGGGTGATAGCCGTAGACGCGGCCCCGAAGAAAATTCTTCTGGGTGACATCATGACGGCCAATCCCGATACCCTTGATCCTGCCGATAGTGCCGGCGACGCCCTGGAAATGATGCGCAAGCGCAGCTTCAGGCATTTACCGGTCAGCAAAGACGGGAAAATTATGGGTATGGTTTCTGTGCGCGATTTATATTCAGCCGTAAAAGCGGACCTGGAAGATGATATCCGGGAAACTGAAGCCTTCGTTTTCGGCGATCGTTACGGCGCTTGATACCGATCTTTTAAGCCTTTTCTCGACCTGCGGGTGGTTTGCGCGATAGAGTCTTGCGCAACCAACAACCTGCTTGAATTCTTTTCATTTTTTTTTCGAGGTCGAGATGCCGCTTTCCAAACCAAACCCGCGTAACAAGATTCACAACCGCGAAATTCATGCTCAGGGTTTCCAACGCGATGATGGCCTGTGGGACATTGAATCCCGGCTTGTCGATACCAAAAGCTACTCCTTCGATAATACCGAACGCGGCACCATCAACAGTGGCGAAGCCATTCACGATATTTCCATTCGCCTGACCTTAAATGACGAGATGACGGTACAAAGTTCAGAGGCCGTTATCGATTCAGGGCCCTTCACCATGTGTGGTGATATCACCCCCGCATTCGACGTCCTTGTCGGCTTGTCGATCAAGCCGGGCTGGCGCAAAGGCATTCTCCAACGTCTTGGCGGAACAAAAGGTTGCACACATCTGGTTGATATGTTGCTTGGGCCCGTTGCGGTGACCGCGTGGCAAACCGTCAACCCGGCCCGTCAAAAGCGCAATTCACCTTCCTCCGGAAGCAGCAAACCACCCCTGCTCAACAGCTGCCATGCGTTTTCAGCGTCCAGTCCGGTCGTTAAGCGGGAATGGCCGGATTTTTATGATCCTGAAAAATAAGCAAGACGGGCGTTAAGTCTGGCTTCCGTGGCCGGCATCCTGGTGACCGTCTTCGGTCGCCGCAGCCCTATAGTACATGATGATAAAAGCGCGCACCGCGGATGTTCTGTTTGATACTTTGCGGCGCTCTTCAACATGGGTGCAAACCTGATGGATGGATTGATCTTCGCGCAAACAGATTTCTGCCAGCGCGTCCCAAGTTTCCCGTTCCATTCGAAGGCTGGTGCGATGACCTTTGATGGTCACATTTCGGCTAACGAGAGAATGTTTGTTGTTCATATATCCAACACTTCACTTTAACTGCTCTTAATGACAGTTGCGCAAAGTCCGAATATACGAATGCGCCAATGCCCCCTGGGTAGAAAACCCATATTCAATATATAACTAAATTTAATACTGTAACAATTCTTAATTTACGACTTTTCCTGCTCCTTTGGTGTCATCGTATTCAACGCCAGCGCGTGTATATCCTGCTTCATTTCCTCAGAAAGCGCCTGATAAACAAGACGCTGGCGCTCAACCCGGGATTTTCCTTCAAAAGCCTGGGAAACGATCTTCACATTAAAATGACTCTCCCCTTCAGGACGCGAACCCGCGTGCCCAGCGTGCTTGTGAGATTCATCAAGTACGTCCAAATCAATAGGTGATAAGGCTTCTGTCAGTTTTTCCTTAATGATGTTCGCTACGCGCATGTTGTGTCGGTCCTTTGCTTTTTGATTTGTTGTGTTGGTCAAAGTTGGTACCTTTTGGCCGCCATTTCAAGACCAAGGTGTTTTACATGAAAACAGAACGGCAGGCATATCTGTTGCTCGCTATCGTCATTGTCTTGTGGGGAGCTAACTGGCCAATCATGAAGGTTGGGGTCGAGCACATCCCTCCCCTGTGGTTCGCATCAAGTCGCCTACTGCTTGGTGCCCTGTGTGTATTTGCCCTGAACGCCGTGCGAGGGCGTCTGTCGCTTCCTGATCGCAGGGATTTGGGCGTCTTGGTATCGGTGGGTTTTCTGCAATTGGGTTTGGGACTGGCCCTTATTCATATCGCCTTAAGTGTTGTCGATGCCGGACGTTCGGCCATCCTCGCCTATACCACACCGCTTTGGGTGATCCCGCTGGCGGTCTTCACGCTGGGTGAGAAAATTCACCTCGCCAAAACCATTGGCCTGATCCTGGGATTGGCCGGGGTTGCCGTCCTGTTTAACCCGGGTGAAATGGACTTTTCCGATACGGCAGGTCTCCTTGGCAATGGTTACCTGATTATAGCGGCAATGGCCGGGGCAATCGTCATGGTCCACGTTCGCCATCACCAGATGTTCACCCCGCCATTGCAAATGTTACCGTGGCAAATGCTGATGGGGGGCGTCATTCTGATGTTCAGCGCCTTATTTATCGATGGCATACCGGAAATCACTTTTACCCCTTCGCTTGTCGCCATCATCGCTTATAACGGCCCCATCGCCTCGGCCTTTTGTTTCTGGGCATATCTGAGCGTCATGCGATCCCTACCGGCAACCAGCACGGCGCTGGGCTCGTTGGGCGTTCCTGTTGCGGGCATGGTGTTTTCAGCCCTGAGCCTTGGCGAAACACTATCCATCGGCAAGATCACAGGTTTGGCGCTGATATCTTCAGGGCTGGTTGTTCTGATTATCGGTGACTTTAAGCGGAATTCCCGAAGCAAAATCGAAAACGATGAAAATAACGCCTTCCCGCGCTTGCCTTAAGCGACCCCAGACACCATAGTTTATGTCATAATTTGTAACGCTCGCGGATGAACAGAAGAATGCAGAAGCGCCGGTCAGTCCATACATCAAGCATGTTCGGGGAGGTCCCCGAAGTGCGGCCAGATGCGCGCCTCTGCGACTGGCCTGAATGTGATGGACTGGGTGAACACCGGGCACCCCGCTCGCGTCAGGACCTGAAAAGTTTCCACTGGTTTTGCATGGAGCACATCCGCAGATATAATAAAGCCTGGAATTATTATGATGGCATGAGCGACCGACAGGTCGAAGAAGACCTTCGCTACGATACAACATGGAATCGGCCATCCTGGCCTTTTGCAGGGGTGGAGAAGGACCTAAAATTCAAGGGTCCAACAGTTGATATCGATGACTTTGGCGGTGCTTTCAGTCAATCTGGGGAAAGCCAGGCGGAAGAGGGCACATCCATGCGACACCAGCCCGATACACCGGAGGCTGAAGCGATGGCGGTCCTCGACCTGACACCACCAGTGACCCTGGAAATCATCAAGCGGCGCTATAAGGAACTGGTAAAACGCTATCATCCCGACGCCAATGGCGGGGACAAGGCGGCAGAGGAAAAATTCAAGCAAATTTCCCAAGCCTACGCTACCTTAAGCGCCGATGCGGCAACCTGAGGACACCTGAACAACAAAATCCGTTGACGCCGTGCCCTTGCGGCCTTTACCTAATCACTACAAAACGACATAAATCATTGGAATTTTAGACATGAGCACCGCCCCAACAACGCCCACGGGTGAAACCACCTTCCCACTGAGTGAGCCGGATATTTCCATTTCCGTGCGTCAGGTCTTCGGTATCGACAGTGACATAGAGGTTCCCGCCTTTAGCGAAAGCGAAGAACACGTCCCCGACATCGATTCCGCCTACCAATTCGACCATGACACGACGCTCGCCATTCTGGCTGGCTTCGCCCACAACCGGCGGGTCATGATTCAGGGGTATCACGGCACCGGCAAGTCGACCCACATCGAACAAGTTGCGGCACGACTGAACTGGCCATGCATCCGCATTAACCTGGACAGTCACATCAGCCGTATCGATCTTGTCGGCAAGGACGCAATTGTTCTGAAAGACGGAAAGCAAATCACCGAATTCCGTGAAGGTATTCTGCCCTGGGCATTGCAACATCCGACAGCTCTGGTTTTCGACGAATACGACGCCGGTCGCCCGGATGTGATGTTTGTTATTCAGCGGGTACTCGAGGTCGAAGGTAAACTGACCCTGCTTGACCAGAACCGGATCATTCGGCCAAATCCGTATTTCCGTCTGTTTTCGACCACCAACACCATCGGCCTGGGCGATACCACCGGGCTCTATCATGGTACCCAGCAGATCAACCAGGGCCAAATGGATCGTTGGAACATCGTCGCCACCCTCAACTATCTTCCCCATGATGATGAAGTTGATATTGTCATTGCCAAAGTTTCATCCTACGACACGCCCGAAGGCCGTGAGAAAATGAGCGCCATGGTCGAACTTGCCGACCTGACCCGGCAAGGTTTCATCAATGGTGATATTTCTACGGTCATGTCGCCAAGGACGGTTCTGACCTGGGCTGAAAATGCGGATATTTTTGGGGATATGAAAGTCGCCTTTCGCCTGACCTTCCTGAACAAGTGTGACGAGATGGAACGCCCTGTCGTGGCCGAATACTACCAGCGTTGCTTCGGCGAGGAATTACCTGAATCGGCCATACAGGCAACGGTACTTTAACGTCATGAATTGGAGTGAGACTCCATCTGAACAGGTCAAGCGGGTCACTGCTGCGACACTGAAGGCGATTGCCGGAACGGCCGAGGTTGAGGTTGCCTATTCAGCGGGGAACGAGGCCAAGGTCGCCGCCAGTGGCGCCACCGTGCGTCTGCCCACCCCTCCTGAAAGCGCCATATCAGAAAACGACATCACCCGTCTTCGCGGCGCGGCTGACGCCGTCGCCCTCAGGTTGCGCTACCATGACAGCAGTCTCCATCGGCGCTGCCGTCCGCAGGGAAGCGACGCCGCGAAAGTCTTCGAGAGAGCCGAACAAGTGCGCGTTGAATCCCTTGGATTCAGGCGTATGCACGGTGTTGCGCAAAACCTGACAGCAATGCTGGATACCAGATGCCAGGCAAATGCCCCCGAACCGGGCACCGATGAAGGCAAGCCTGACGCCCTGCTTGCCGAAGCCATTGGCTTGCTGGTTCATCAAAAACTGACCGGCGCCGAGTTACCCGCTTCGGCCGCCCCAATCCTTAGCCCATGGCAACAGTACATTGACGATCACATTGGTTTGCAACTTGAAACCCTGGGCGATGCCATTAATAACCAGGAAGCCTTTGCCGGTGCCTTGAGCAAGATGATCCGGGACCTGGAACTGTTTGACGAGGATGATACGGAACCCGAAGAACAACCCGAAGATGGCAGTGACCCCAACGAATCGCTGCCTGAAGAGTTGCCCCAGGACCAGGATCGTGACAGCCGCAGAGAAGCCGAAATGGAAGACGGCATGGGCGATGTCGAAGAAAGCTCTGCCGATTCGGGCAGTGACGGGGAGGAAGGCGAGGAAGAAGGTGGTGAAGAACCCGCAGGCCCCAGTGACCAAAGCGATCAGTGGCCACGCAACGAAACCGGCGGGGTCCCCTATCATGCCTATTTTTCCGCCGCCGACGAGGTGGTCGTCGCCGAGGACCTGTGTGAACCCGAAGAACTAAACCGCCTGCGTGCCCAACTCGACCAGCAACTCTCGCGCTTGCAGGGTGTGGTTTCGCGCCTCGCCAACCGCCTGCAACGCCGCCTGATGGCCAAACAAACCAGATCCTGGGAATTTGATATGGAAGAAGGCATTCTGGATGCCGGACGCCTGTCCAGGGTTGTCACCGATCCTGTCCATCCGTTGAGCTTCAAACAGGAAAGCGATATCCAGTTTCGCGATACCATCGTCACCCTGCTGATTGATAATTCGGGCTCCATGCGCGGTCGCCCGATCACGGTTGCGGCTATGAGCGCTGATATTCTGGCGCGAACCCTTGAGCGGTGCGGCGTCAAGGTCGAGATTCTTGGCTTTACCACCCGCGCATGGAAGGGTGGACAAACCCGGGAGAAATGGGCCGAAGATGGCAAGCCTCCAAATCCGGGTCGCCTCAATGATTTACGCCACATTATCTACAAGGCCGCCGATATGCCATGGCGGCGGGCGCGGCGAAACCTCGGCCTGATGCTGCGCGAAGGGCTGCTCAAAGAGAACATTGACGGCGAGGCCCTGATGTGGGCCCACAACCGTCTGCTTGGCCGGACCGAGCAGCGCCGTGTCCTGATGGTTATTTCCGATGGTGCCCCCGTAGATGATGCCACTTTGTCGGCCAATGCCGGTAATTACCTGGAAAAACACCTGCGCGACGTCATCGGCTGGATTGAAAGTCGCTCTAACGTTGAGTTAACCGCTATTGGTATTGGTCATGACGTCACTCGTTATTACAAACACGCAGTGACGATTTCCGACGCCGAGGAACTGGGCGGCACCATGATGCAAAATCTGACCGATCTTTTTGACGAAGATCACAAGATCCCACCTACTGCTCATTCTCCAAATGGCAGGCGACAGAGCAGCCACTGGTAATTCAATAAAGATGCCAATGGAGCGTTGTCAGGTTGCATTTGTGAGGTTATGTTTTAGACGTTTTATGAATGAAATATAGAGGCTTGGATGTCTGATAAAAAATACCGCCTGATCACGCGCGCTGATTTCGATGGCGTTGTTTCGGGGGGGCTGTTAATCGAACTTGATATGATCAATGACATTCTGTTTGTCGAACCCAAGGACATGCAAGACGGTAAAATCGCCGTTACCGAAAATGACATCACGACCAACCTTCCTTACGTCGAAGGTGTTCACATGTGTTTTGATCATCATCTCAGCGAGACCATCCGGGTAGGCGAAAAAGAAAACCTGATTATCGATCCGGACAAGCCCTCTGCGGCGCGGGTTGTATACGAACACTTTGGCGGTCAGGCAAAATTCCCAGGCATCTCAACCGAATTAATGGACGCCGTGGACCAGGCGGATTCGGCCGATTACACCGAAGAGGATATCCTTGCCCCCGGCCCCTGGACACTTCTTAACTTCATGCTCGACCCACGCACAGGCCTATCAAAGTTTGCCGATTTCAGCATTTCCAACGAACAGCTGATGAAAGACATGATGCAATACTGTCGCCATCACCCGGTCGAAGAAATCCTGAAAATTCCCGATGTTGAAGAACGAATGCACATCTACGAATACAACGAAGAATTTGCTGAACTGCAAATCAGACGCTGTGCAACCGTTTACAGCAATCTGGTGGTGGTCGATCTTCGTGATGAAGAGATTCTTTATCCAGGCAACCGTTTCACGGTCTACGCAGTGTTTCCGGCATGTAACATCTCTATTCAGGTTCTGCCGCACGCCGATGATAGTTCATTGACCGTTCTTGCTACCGGCAAATCGATCCTCAATCGCACATCTAAGACTAATATTGGAGCGTTGATGCTTGACTATGGGGGTGGTGGTCACAATGCGGCAGGCACCTGTCGGGTGCCAAACGCTGATGTGGAGCGGGTTCTGGGCGAGCTGATCGAACGCATCAACGCCGACGGCTAGTTACTCTTTTATTTTTTGCCCTTTTCCTTCTGTAAGGCACCCTTCAGAACGAACTTTCAACATTACCTCCTGAAAAGGAATAACCATGAAAAAAATACTGATTGTAGATGACTCCAAAGTTATCCGCATGGTCGCCAGGAAAATCCTGCAGGAGCTGGGATTTGAAACTGAAGAAGCTGCCGATGGACAGGAAGCATTAACGATCTGTCAGGCAGCGATGCCCGATGGCGTTCTTCTTGACTGGAATATGCCGGTTATGGATGGCCTGGAATATCTAAAAGCGCTGCGCGCCCTGCCAGATGGCAGCGCACCCATCGTTATCTTCTGCACCACCGAAAACGATATAAGTCATATTCAGGAAGCTATTTCCGCCGGTGCCAACGAGTACATCATGAAGCCATTTGACAGCGAAATCATTCAGGCAAAATTTGATCAGGTCGGCCTCCTTTAACCGCCATGATCGGAATTAAATAATGACACCCGAAGATATCGAACTATTCAGCAAAATCGTTAAGGAGCGATCCGGTCTGGTGGTCACCCCAAACAAGGCTTATCTGCTGGAAAGCCGGTTGTTGCCGGTTGCCCGCAGGCATGGGTTGAACGACCTTGAAGCCCTGGCCGCTACGACCCGTTCAGGTTCTCCCGAAGCAATCCTCGAAGATATTACCGAGGCAATGACGACCAATGAGACTTTCTTCTTTCGTGACATCGGGCCTTTCGACCGTTTTCGTGATAGCGTTCTGCCACCGTTACTGCAGAGACGCGCCGCCAGCAAGACCCTGCGCATCTGGTGCGCCGCCGCTTCTACCGGCCAGGAACCCTATTCACTGTCGATTATCCTTATGGAAATGGCCAGCCAGCTGGCTGGCTGGAAGGTGGAAATTATCGGCACCGATATCTCCAACGAGGCCCTGAACAAAGCCAAAGCGGGTCTCTATAGCCAATTTGAAGTTCAGCGCGGCTTACCAATCCAGACGCTTTTAAAATATTTCACACAGGAAGATGCCAACTGGTTGATCAGCGAAAATATCCGCAAGATGGTCAGCTACAGGCACTTTAACCTGCTTGATGATTTCAACAAACTTGGCCGCTTTGATATCGTTTTTTGTCGCAATGTGCTGATTTATTTTGAACAGTCCGACAAGACCCAAATCCTTGACCGGGTTTGCAAACAAATGTCTCCCGATGGCAGCCTGTTCCTGGGCGGCGCTGAAACGGTCATTGGTGTCACTGATAAATTCAAGCAGGTTCCAGATCTGCGCGGTGTCTATTCGCCTACCTGAGGCACTGGCCCCATCAATTCATCGAAAATGGACCTTTTAACCGGCTCCTTTTTCCATCACTTTGCTAAAAAACCAACCTTGGGAAGGGGATGAACAGCCATGACCAGTTATCAGCCAGGAACGCGCTCGAAACTGAAACGGGCCCATCAGCGCGCCGCCTATGATTATGAAACCGTCCACGCCGCCTTTGATGCCATGCCCATGTGTCACGTGGGATATGTCATCGACGGCCAGCCTTACGTAACGCCGACTATTCAATGGCGCCAGGGCAACCACCTGTACTGGCATGGCTCTTCGGCCAGCCGGATGATCAAATCCCTGAAAGACGGGGCACCGGCCTGCGTTACGGTCAGCCAGTTCGACGGATTTGTCATGGCCCGCTCGCCGTTCCATCACAGCGTCAATTACCGCAGCGCCATGGCGTTTGGCACGTGCCATTCAATTGAAGGGCGGGATGAAAAGGAGCAAGCCCTGTTCGAGATGTTCGATCACCTGTTTCCCGGTCGCTGGGAAGACGTGCGCGGCAATACCGAAAAGGAACTAAAAGCAACCACAGTGATCGTCATGGAAATCGAGGAAGCCGCCTCGAAAATCCGCAACGAACCGCCCGTAGATGACGAAGAGGATTACGACGGAGTCGATTGCTGGGCTGGAGTCTTGCCGATTGTCAGTAAATTCACAGCGCCCGAAGATGATCCGAAACTCAGGCAGGGAATCGCCTTTCCCGACTATCTCAAGGGCTTTCTTCCCTAGTCGTCTTTATCGGAATTTAAAGCGTACCACATAATAAAACCAAGGTGCGGTAACGAGAGGCGTAAAAACCAGGCAAAGACATCACCATCAGCTGTTATCGCATACAGGCCAAACACAACGCTGAGAACCGCGTAGGCAATCCAAATTCGTTTGATTGTTTGAGACATAAAGCACCATACCTGTTCTGGGGCTTGAAAAAAACAAGGCCCACCGAATGGCAGGCCTTGTTTTTTCTGGGAAACTTAGGGCGGTCGTTATTTTATGCCGCAGCCTTTTCCATCGCCTTTTTAACCTGGCGTTTAAGAATGACAGCTTCCGTCGTCAATTTGTTGTTGGCGGTTCCAAGCAGGAACTTGTCCAAACCACCATTGTGTTCGATCGTGCGGATGGTCTTGGCTGCCAGGCGCAAACGCACCTGCTTGCCCAGCACATCGCTAAGAATGGAAACGTCCTGCAAATTGGGCAGGAAGCGCCGGCGTGTCCTATTGTGAGCGTGACTGACATTGTTGCCAGCCTGAACGCCTTTGCCCGTTAGATCACAGCGTCTTGCCATCGGATCGATCCTAAATTCAAATATTAAACAGGAGCGCGGTTTTTAGGGGATTGCGGTGTGTTCGTCAAGGGGAAACCTCCTTTTTTAACGACAATGCAAAGGACTGATGCAGGTCAATTGTATTGTCCCTTAAAATGGCATAAAACGTCCCTTACATTAATGACCGCAAGCCCGCCCGAGGAGTCCAAAAAACATGCCTGACATTATTTACACCAGGGTCGATGAAGCCCCACAACTGGCCAGTGGCTCGTTGCTGCCGATCATTCAGGCGTTTGCCGGTGCCGCCGACATTGATGTCGGTACCCGCGATATCTCACTGGCCGGGCGCATTATTGCGCATTTTCCTGAAAACCTGACCCCTGAGCAGCGCCAGAACGATGATCTGGCCGAACTGGGCGAATTGGTCAAAACACCGGGCGCCAACGTTATCAAACTACCCAATATCAGCGCTTCCATTCCGCAGCTCGAAGCGGCGATCAAGGAATTGCAAAACCAGGGCTATGACATTCCCGACTATCCGCAATCACCCGGGAACGATGCTGAACAACAAATCCAGGCGACCTACGACAAAGTCAAAGGCAGTGCAGTGAACCCGGTTCTTCGGGAAGGAAATTCCGACCGCCGCGCACCGCTTGCCGTTAAGGCGTTTGCCCGCAAAAACCCACACCGCATGGGAAAATGGGCTGCGGATTCGAAAACCCACGTATCGTGCATGAGCGAAGGCGATTTTCGTTCCAACGAGAAATCCGTGACCATTTCCGGATCATCGGTTGGCGATTCACGCATTGAATATGTCAGTGGTAACGGTGACATCACGGTCTTGCTGAAGACATTGCCTTTGATCGAAGGCGAAGTGGCCGACGCCACCGTGATGAGCGTCAAGGCCCTGAGGGCCTTTTACGCTGAACAAATCGCCGATGCCAAGGCCCGGGGCGTCTTGTTCTCGTTGCATCTGAAAACGACCATGATGAAGGTCTCCGACCCGGTTATCTTCGGCCATTTGGTCAGCGTGTTCTTTAAGGACGTCTTTGATAAACACGCTGATACCTTCGCCAGTATAGGCGTCGATGCCGATAATGGCCTTGGCGATCTTTATGCAAAACTTGAAACCCTGCCGGACGATCAAAAAGAAGCGATTAAAGCCGACCTTGCGGCCTGTATGGCAAGCCAGCCGGAGCTCTACATGGTCAATTCCGATAAGGGACTGACCAATCTTCATGTCTCCAGTGATGTCATCGTCGATGCCTCCATGCCAGCCATCATTCGTGCCGGTGGCAAAGGCTGGGGGCCTGATGGCAGCGAAGCCGATACAAAATGTGTGATCCCCGACAGCAGCTACGCCGGTGTTTATGATGAAACCATCAAATTCTGCATTAAAAACGGCGCCTTCGATCCGACCACCATGGGCAGTGTTCCCAATGTCGGCCTGATGGCGCAAAAGGCAGAAGAATACGGCTCCCATCCGAAAACCTTCAAAGCGCCCGGAGACGGCGTTATCCGCGTTATTGACGCAGGCGGCGAGACCCTGCTCAGCCACGACGTCGAGGACGGTGATGTGTGGCGTCTGTGTCAGGCCAAGGACGCGCCAATCCGCGATTGGGTCAAGCTGGCCGTGACCCGGGCCCGGGCGAGTGGATCACCGGCCGTGTTCTGGCTCGACAAAGATCGCGCCCACGACGCCCAGATGATCAAAAAGGTCGAAAAATACCTTGCCGATCACGACACCGGCGGTCTTGAAATCCATATCATGTCGCCGGTGGAGGCAACCCGCTTCTCGCTTGAGCGGATCATCAAGGGTGAAGATACGATTTCGGTCACCGGCAATGTTCTGCGCGATTACCTGACCGATCTGTTCCCGATCATGGAAGTCGGCACCAGCGCCAAGATGCTGTCCATCGTGCCGTTGATGAACGGTGGCGGGCTTTTTGAAACCGGGGCTGGCGGATCTGCGCCAAAGCATGTCCAGCAATTGGTCGCCGAAGGCCACTTGCGTTGGGATTCACTGGGCGAGTTTGCCGCACTCGCCGCCTCGCTTGAGCATTTGAGCACTGTCACCGGCAACGCCAAAGCCGCCATCCTGGGCAAGGCGCTGGATCAGGCGACGGAAAAACTGCTCGATAACAACCAGTCGCCATCGCGTAAGGTCAACGAAATCGATAACCGGGGAAGCCATTACTACATTGCCCTGTACTGGGCACAGGCGCTGGCCGCACAGGATCAGGACACAGAGCTAAAAGCCCACTTCGCACCCATCGCCGAACAACTGGCAGCGAATGAAGCGGCGATCACCAAGGAACTCCTGCAAGCCCAGGGTGCACCCGTCGACCTTGGCGGCTACTACCACCCCGACCCGGGTAAAGTAACCGCCGCCATGCGCCCCAGCGCAACCCTGAACGGAATTATCGGGTAAGTCTCGACACTGCGCTTACGTCTGAAAAAACTTATCTAATTTCAGGGGCTCTCTTTTTGCCAATTCCATTTCCTGAAGCGCACCAGATATAACAGAAGCCCCCCGCCAGTAAAGGCTGCTGGGATCATGCCGGCGGTTCCATAATTGGGAAGAACCAGCAGGGACAGATAACCTGCAATGAAAGCGCCAAGGGTACTGAAGATAACATGACCTAAAAGGCCCGAAACGGCATCCTTTACGTACAAGGCGACCATCCACGCAATGAAATTCCCAATACAAAGAATAATGGCTACGTTTACCCAGTGCACCTGGAACTCTCCCACAAAATAGATTTTAAATTCATCTAAAAGTGCCTCCAGCCCTCACCCCATCGCCTTTTGCAAATTCTCGTCCAGTTTGGCAAGGAAGTTCTGGGTTGTCATCCAGCCTTGTTCCGGCCCGATCAGCAGGGCCAGGTCTTTGGTCATGAAACCGGCCTCTACGGTTTCGATGCAAACTTTCTCGAGCGTGTCGGCAAAATCCGTAACCTGGGGGGTGCTGTCAAATTCACCGCGGTAGTGCAGGGCGCGGGTCCAGGCAAATATTGAGGCGATCGGGTTGGTCGAGGTTTCCCTTCCCTGCTGGTGCATACGGTAGTGGCGGGTAACCGTGCCGTGGGCGGCTTCAGCTTCGACGCAGTCGCCATCGGGTGTCATCAAGACCGAGGTCATCAAGCCGAGCGAGCCAAATCCTTGGGCGACGGTATCGGATTGCACGTCGCCATCGTAGTTCTTGCAGGCCCACACATAGCCGCCTTCCCACTTCATGGCCGAGGCGACCATATCGTCGATCAGTCGGTGTTCGTAAATAATTCCGGCAGCGGTGAATTTGTCTTTAAATTCGGCATCGAAAATTTCCTGAAACAGGTCCTTAAAGCGCCCGTCATATTTTTTCAGGATCGTGTTCTTGGTCGACAGATACACCGGCCAGCCAAGATTAAGGCCATAATTCATGCAGGCGCGGGCGAAACCACGAATGGACTCATCAAGGTTGTACATGGACATGGCGACGCCACCTGCGGGGAAATCAAACACCGTATGCTCGGTCGGCTCAGAACCATCGGCCGGGGTAAAGGTCATGGTCAGCGCACCGGGCCTGTCGACAACCATGTCGGTGGCCCGGTACTGGTCCCCAAAGGCGTGACGGCCAATGACGATGGGTTTGGTCCAGCCCGGAACCAGCCGCGGCACGTTGTCGCAAATAATCGGCTGTCGGAAAACCGTACCGCCGAGAATGTTGCGGATGGTGCCGTTGGGTGAGCGCCACATTTCCTTCAGGTCAAATTCTTCAACGCGCCCTTCATCAGGCGTGATGGTGGCGCATTTAACGCCAACACCGTACTGCTTGATAGCGTTGGCGGCATCAATGGTGATCTGGTCATTGGTCTCGTCACGTTTTTCGACGGACAGGTCGTAATATTTCAAATCGACGTCCAGATAGGGCAGGATCAACTTGCCCTTGATGAAGGCCCAGATGATGCGGGTCATTTCATCACCGTCAAGCTCGACAACAGGATTTGCGACCTTGATCTTTGCCATGGCTGCTTTCTCCAATTAAAAATCTAAAGGTGACTGGTCAGGACTTCGATATCCGGTTCGGGGGCCGCTGCAAGGGCGTCGAAAACCCTGTCCACATCATCAACGACACTGAACAGATCGGCGATGCCGTGATGACCGTAACCACTATCGACAACAGACTGAACAAGCTCCAAAAGTGTCCGCCAGTAATGATTGATGTCAACCAGCACAATCGGCTTCCTGTGTTGTTGCAATTGTTTCCAGGTAATCATCTCGATGGTTTCATCAAGGGTTCCTAGACCACCGGGAAGGGAAACAAAGCCGTCTGACTTTTCAAACATCAGGGCTTTTCGCTCGTGCATACTCTCGACAACAAACAGTTCACTCAGGCCCGGGTTGCCGACTTCAAATTTCTGGATGAATTTCGGGATAATGCCGGTGACATGACCACCGTTTTCCAGTGCCGCGCGGGCGAGAATACTCATCAGGCCGATATCGCCACCACCATAAACCAGGCGAATGCCCCGATCGGCGATGGCGTGACCAAGGCGGCGGGCGGCGGTTTCATGGGCCAGATCAAGCCCGGCGCGCGATCCGCAGAAAACGCAAAGAGTGGATATTTCAGTCATCCTTACAAAATACTCCTGCTCGGTAAAATGTCCATTACTGTGTTGATCGCTGGTCACTTGTTTGTTATCGGTGACAATAAAGCTTGTTTTGAAGTCAGGAAAAAGGTGAAATTCCAAACACCTACGGGGAGATGAACTGAAAACCTATATTAAGGGTGAATTCAAATGACCATAACCATTCGCAGTGTTTTTATCGCAACTATCGCAGCGGTTATTTTAAGCGTCAGCCTGGGACAAAGCGCCCGTGCCGACCAGCATGAAATCAAATTCCGCCAATCGGTGATGAAAGCCGTTGGTGGCACCATGGGCGGACTGGCCGCTGTCCTGAAAGGGGAAGCCCCTTCCAGTCACGCAGATCCGCTTGCCCACACCATGTATGAGCTGTCGAAAGTCGTGCCACACCTTTTTCCGAAAGGTTCTGATTTCGGCGAAACTGCAGCTCTTTTAACGATTTGGGAAAAACCTGCTGACTTCACCATGGCCGTCGCCGCCTATCAGGCTGCCGCTTTGAATTTGTCCAAAGTCGTCCACGATTTCGACATGGGCACCTTTGGCCCAGCCTTCGCGGCGCTTGGTAAATCGTGCAAAGGCTGTCACGAAAATTTCCGCAAGAAAAAAGAGAATTAACATTCGCACATGGCTTCTGGTGGGGGCGCTGATTTTGGCGCTTCCATCAAACCTTTTGGCGACCCAATCGGCTGAACACATTGAGCGTGGACGTTACCTGTTCGATGTTGCCGGTTGTCTGGGCTGTCACACGGACAAAAAGAATAAAGGCGCGCCGCTTGCCGGTGGTCGTGAGCTGAAAACCCCGTTCGGTGTCTATTTCAGCCCCAACGTCACCGCCGATAAGGAATTTGGCATTGGCAAGTGGAGCGACGCTGATTTCCTGCGCGCCCTGCGTTTTGGCAAAAACCCCAAAGACGAACATTACTTTCCGGTCTTTCCCTATACGTCCTACAGCAGGATGACCGACGCCGATATTCTCGATATCAAGGCCTATATCTTTTCCCTCCCCCCCGTCGCCGTCGCCAACAAGGAACATCAGGCGGGGCTGGTTTTTGGTTCGCGCTTCATGGTCGGGCCGTGGAAAGTGGTCAACTTCAGCGCCGGAACAATGCCGCTGGTGCCGGAGCGCGGGAATGTCTGGAACCGCGGTGCCTATCTCGTCGAGGCGCTGGGTCATTGTGGGGAATGTCATACCCCGCGCGACCAACTTGGTGGTTTTCAGCGCCATCTGCACATGTCGGGAACCAAAGATGGCCCCGGCGGCGAGACCATGCCCAACATCACCCCGGATAAGGAAACCGGCATTGGCAAATGGTCGGATGCGGACCTTAAAGCGCTGTTTTCAATCGGCATGTTGCCGGATGGTGATTTTGTTGGCGGCGGCATGGCTGAAAACGTCACCAACACGACCTCGAAATGGACGAAGGATGATCAGGCGGCTGTCATCGTTTACCTGCGTAGCCTGCGGGCAATCCGGAATCTGGTCAATAAGAAAAAGAAAACAGGCGCGGGCAACCTGTATTGAGTTTCGACCCTCATGTTGCACCTGAACCAGCCCCGTACTAATCTAGCCTACTGATTCGCGACTGAAATTTTACTCAGGGGAAAGCTTTGAACAGGCCCTTTATTATTATTGCTGTGCTCGGCTTCATTGCTATCGCGGTGGCTATTGGCCTGAATTTCATGCCCCAGCAATCCGAGGAAGCGCCGCCCCCGGCTGTTCAGGCGACGAAACCTGAAACCGCACCCCAACCGGCGGAACAAACCAAACTTGACCCGCCAACCTTCGATGTTGTGCGGGTGAACCCAAATGGTGACACGGTTATTGCCGGACGTGCCATGCCGTCAAGCACCGTTATCAATCTTGATAACGATGTTGAATTCGGACGCGTTCAGGCCGATGACCGCGGCGAATGGGTGTTTGTCCCCGAAAAACCCCTGAAACCCGGCACCCATACCCTGCGCCTGAAAATGCTGGTCGATTCGCGAGACCCGGTGATGTCGCTTGAAGACGTCGTCGTTATCGTTCCCGAAAATGGCTATGATATCGCCGGACGAACTGGTGACAGCCAGGTTCTGGCCATGAAAATGAACCCGGACGGGACCACCACAGTGCTGCAAAAACCCGGTGGAAGCGGCAATATTAAGTTAAGCGTTGACGCCGTCGACTATGACGATAAAGGCAGCCTTTCCATCAGCGGCAGCGCCGAACCAGGCGCGACCATTCAGATCTATCTTGATAATCGCTTTATCGGCCATGCCAAAACCGGCCCCGACAAGGGTCAGGGCAGCGGCAACTGGTCCATGAACCCGGATGATCCGGTAAAACCCGGCCTTTATACCCTGCGCGCCGATCAGGTTGATAACGCCAGCAAGGTCATTCAGCGGGTCGAATTTCCGTTCTCGCGCGCTGAGCCGATGAAAGAAGAGATGAAGGAAGGCACCTTCGTCGTTCAACCGGGTAACAGCCTGTGGCGTATTGCCCGCTCCAGCTATGGTAAGGGGATTAACTACACGATTATTTATGAAGCCAACAAGGACCAGATTGGCAACCCGGATCTTATTTATCCCGGCCAGATTTTCAAATTACCCGAAAACCAGTAATCTGGATGGCGAGATTTATTTTTTTAAAAGGAAGATACTGATTTGCTGAAGATCGTCTTGGTTCCGATCAACCCTGCAGGGTGGCCTTTTATCGGCCTGTTCGCAGCCGCCACCGTCGGCCTGTTTATGCTGGCCGAGCCGGTCGGCTGGATTGGTGTGATTTTAACCGCGTGGTGCGCCTACTTCTTTCGCGATCCCGACCGGATCAGCCCGACCCGGGGCGGTTTGGTGATCAGCCCTGCCGATGGTGTCGTCCAATTAATAGACAGTGCCGTACCACCCCCCGAACTGGACATGGGGGACGAAGAAAGAGCCCGCGTCTGCGTCTTTATGAATGTCTTTAATGTGCATGTGAACCGGGTTCCCATGGATGGAACCATCAGCCGGGTGTCCTACCGTCCCGGTCGTTTTTTTAATGCATCCCTGGACAAGGCCAGTGAATTCAACGAACGCATGAGCATCCGCATGAAGACACCCGATGATCACGACATCGCTTTCGTGCAGATTGCAGGACTGGTCGCCAGACGCATCAAATGTGACATCATAGAAGGCCAGAACGTCACCGCTGGCGAACGCTTCGGCCTGATCCGCTTCGGCAGCCGTGTCGATGTCTATCTGCCCAAGGGTGTCGAACCGCTGGTCTGCGTCGGTCAAACCACCATCGCCGCCGAAACCATTATCGCCGATGTGAACGCCTCCGAGGCGGCGCGCACTGGTGCTGTTCGTTAAAGGGAAAAATCATGGCTGGTCGCCGTAAACGGCCCGAGTGGCTTCATATCAACAAGATGATTCCCAACTTCCTGACCATTCTGGCAATTTCTGCCGGCATGTCGGCGATCCGCTTCGGCCTTGATGACAGGTGGGAACCTGCCGCCCTGGCCATACTCGCCGCCGCCATCCTTGATGCCCTGGACGGTCGTATCGCCCGTATTCTCAAAGGGGCCAGCAAATTTGGTGCTGAACTCGACTCGCTGGCCGATTTCCTTAGTTTCGGGGTCGCCCCGGCGATGATGCTGTACTTGTGGGCGATGCAGGATGCCGGTCGTTTTGGCTGGATGCTGGCGTTGTTGTTCACCATTTCCATGGCGCTCAGGCTAGCCCGCTTCAATACCATGCTTGAAGATGAAGACATGCCGTCGTGGACGAAAAACTTCTTCGCCGGAACCCCCGCCCCGGCCGCTGCCGGGCTGGTGTTAACGCCGATGATCCTGTCGTTTCAGTTTGGTGATGAATTTTTCCGCCAGCCGGTGGTGGTCTCGTTTTTTCTGATCGGCGTCGCCGCCCTGGTCGTCAGTTCCATTCCGACTTTTTCGTTTAAAAAAATCAAGGTGCCTTCAAATCAAGTCGTCCCGGCGATGATTATTGTTGGCGTCATTATCACCGCCCTGGTCAGCGCACCGTGGACGACCCTGTCGTGTGTTCTTCTGGTCTATCTGGCGACCATTCCGTTCAGTGTGAAAATGTATCGCAAAAAAATGGCTGAAAGCCCCTTACCCGAAGATAATTCTGGGGACAGCGAACCGTCCTGAACTACGAATTCTTGCTGTCCTGCCAGCGGGCCAGCGCTTCGTGCGCTTCTTTTTCAGTCCGTTGTGTGGAACCTTCAACCGGTGTTGTAAGCTCGATGACATAACCGTTGGGATCGCGGAAATAGATTGAGCGGATAAAACCGTGATCGGCCACACCGCGTGTCTCCAACCCGGCGTCCTTGCCTTTGGCGAACATCCTATCCATCGTTTTCTCGTCAACCTCGAGGGCAATGTGCAGGTCGTAATCATGCTGCTCTTTAAAGTCAAACGGTGTATCAGGGACTTCAAAGAAGGCCAGAAAGGAACCATCGCCTAGCCTGAAAAAGCTGTGTAACGCATGGGTCATGTGACCGGTTTTGGTTTCCCTGATAGGAAAGGCATCGGCCAGTGGCAGTTCGAGGAAGTCCTCGTAAAAGGCGCGGGTTTCTTCCGAATCCCGGCAGCGGTACGCATTGTGGTGCAAGCCTTTGATCATCTGTATGATCCCCCTTGACGTCTTAACATTTTTGCAAGGAACCAATGTGTTTTATCACACTAGCACCAATGATCACAACTTACCTCATGATCCTTTCAAGGCCTGTGTTGCCCCCAGACCGATTGGCTGGATTTCAACGATCAGCGCTGCTGGCATCACCAACATCGCACCCTACAGTTTTTTCAATGGAGTCGCCTCAAGCCCGCCGCAGGTCATGTACAGCACCAACGGCACTCAGCCCCATGGCCCCAAGGACACCCTGACGAACATTCGTCAGGGCGGCGAATTTGTTGTCAATGTCGCCACCTGGGACTTGCGCGAAGCCATGAATATCACCAGCCAGCCAGCCCGGCCCGATGAGGACGAATTTATCTTGGCTGGCCTGACACCCGAACCGTCCCAATTGGTTAAACCACCCAGAATTGGTCAATCGCCGATTAACATGGAATGCACACTGGTCGACATCATCGACCTTGCCACCAATAACCCGGATCAGCCCAATACCATGGTCATCGGCCTGGTGGTCGGCATCCACATCGACGAAGCCGTGCTCACGGATGGCATGATCGACAATACAAAACTGAAATTAATCTCAAGGCTTGGCTACAAAGACTATGCCTGTGTGGAGAGCGTTTTTTCCATGGTTCGCCCGGGCGATGGCGACAAACTGGCAGGGAATTAAAATCACTTTTTAATAGACGCCAAAGGAATATCGACCCAGAAAGTCGTACCTTCACCGGGGGTGCTTTCAAACCCAATGTCCCCGTTCATCAGTAGAATCAGCTCGCGAGCAATCGATAAGCCAATACCCGTGCCCTCAATTTTATTGGCCCCCGCGCTGTCGCGTGCGAAGGGGTGAAAAATAAATGGCTTAAAATCATCAGGGATGCCGGTTCCCGTATCCTTTATACTCAAACGTCCCATGCCCTGTTTTGAACGCTTTTCGCAGGTCATGGTGATGGAGCCGCCATCCGGGGTGTATTTGACGGCGTTGGACAAGATATTAATCACGACCTGGCGAAATCGACCCGGGTCTGCGTGAACAATTGTTTCACCATCACATATGCTATTTATATCAACAGTGATGGCTTTCCCTTCGGCCTGGTTTTCAATAAATGACGAGCATTCGACCATCCGTTCAAACAACGAAAAATCTGTTGATTCCAACCTCACCGAGCCCGCCTCGACCTTTGCCAGATCGAGAATATCCGAAATCAAACCAAGAAGATGTCGGCCACTATCGATGATGTGATCAACGTATTGATCCCGGTTTTCCCTCGTATCATCATTGGGCATGTATTTCAGGAATTCGCCAAAGCCGATGATCGCATTCAGTGGCGTTCTCAACTCATGGCTCATGTTTGCCAGGAATTCTGATTTGGCACGGTTAGCTATTTCAGCCTCTTCCTTTGAATTTTTCAGCTCTTCAGTACGCTCCAGAACGCGTTTTTCCAATTCCGCATTCAACAGGTTTAATTGTTCACGGGCGTTTTTGGCTTCGGTAATGTCCTGAATAAATCCTATATGAGCGATGGCTTTTCCTGCTTCGTCATATTCAACCTCGGCAAGTTCCCTTAGCCAATGCTCTTCTCCTTTGTCATTGATGGTTCGATACTCAACGTCAAAGCCTTCCGGGCCGATATCCGCCTTTTCATATGTTTCAAGAACGAAGGCTTGGTCGTCCGGATGGATCACATCGAGCATATCTTCATATGTTACCGGCAAATTTCCATTGAAGCTGTTGATATCATTATAGTTATCGGACCAGTCGGTTATTTTTTGCTGGCTGAACGACCAGCGCCAGTAAGCCAGTTTGGCCTGCTTTGTGGCGGCTCGATACTTGGTTGTCAGGGTTCTGAGTTCCGCTTCCAGCATTTTTCCCTTTGTCAGGTCGTGGGCGGAAAACAGCAGGTAGGATCCAGTCTGCGTCTCAAATTGCGAGATGGCCATCACACAATAAACGGGTTCCCCTGATTTGTTTCGCAGGGTCGCCTCAAAATCCTTGACGAAACCGTCTTTTTCAAGCCGTCCGATAATTTCCCGTCGATCATCGAGACTTGTCCAGATGTTTACTTCATCAATGGTTTTACCAATGACTTCATCACGGCTGTAACCAAACGCGGTAAGCCAGGCTTCGTTGACATCGATTTGGCGGCCATCCTCAAGGGTCGATATCCCCATAATGCTGCCACTTGTTTCAAAGCAGGCTTGAAACAGGTCAAGGGAATTGATTGACTGGATGTCGGAAGAAGGCGGGTGCAAGGGCATTCGTGTTTCTTTTTTATATTAAAAGTCCATCAAAACACCTTATCGCGTTACTTATACAGCGGGAAGCGCCCATCCATCCCAAAGCTCGCGTCAAATGTTACCCGGCACGGCTTTTGCCTGACGCCTGTGTTCCAGCCAGCCATGAACATTGTCCTTGATCATCAGCGCGCACGGCGTCACCACCAGCGTCAGCACAGTGGCAAATCCAAGACCGAAGACAATGGCCGTCGATAGTTGTGACCACCACTGCATGGATGGTGCGCCAACACTGACCTCCCGGGCGATGAAATCGATATTGACGCCAGTGACCATGGGCATCAGGCCCAGTATGGTGGTGATCGTCGTCAGCAAAACCGGGCGCAAACGCTGGGCACCGGTGCGTAAGATGGCCTCGCGGGCCGTCTCCGCCGTTTCCTTCAGGCGGTCATAAGTGTCAATCAGGACGATGTTGTTGTTCACGACAATCCCGGCAAGGGCGATAACCCCGACGCCGCTCATGACAATGCCGAACGGTTGCCCCGTCACCAGCAAGCCAATAAACACGCCGATGGTCGACATGATGACCGCGGTCAGGATCAGCAGCGCCGAATAGAAACTGTTGAACTGGGTAACCAGAATAATCGCCATGATAAACAGCGCCACCATGAAGGCTTTGCCGAGGAAGGCCTGAGCCTGTCTCTGTTCTTCGTCCTCGCCCTTGAAGGCAATATCAACTCGTGGATCAAAATCGGCATTTTCAAGCCAGGCCTGAAGTTCGATCACCTTATCGGCGGGAAGCAGGCCATCGGCGACATCTGACTTAACCGTCATCACGCGCCGGGCATCGGTACGCTGAACGGTGCCGGTTCTGGGTTTGGCGATCCGTTCAACAAAGTTGCTGATCGGAACCCGCCCTGAAGCCGTATTGATGCGAATATGGTCGAGCTGATTGATGGTTCTGTATTTGACCGGATAACGGGCCTGAATATCGATTTCCTCGTCGGCATCATTAGGCCGGTAACCACCCAGCCTGATGCCGGTACTGGCCATCTTGATGGCGCGTCCGACAACATCGACACTGGCGTTGAATTTCATCGCCTGGGCCCTGTCCACCCGCATTTCCCAGTCAATACCGGGAAGCGGGCGAGAATCTTCAATATTGATCAGTCCCTCGATTGAATGGAACCCCTGCAACATGGTTCCCACGGCGGGGATAAGCAGTTCGGGGAAACGCGATGACAATTCAATGGCCACGGGTTTACCCACCGGTGGGCCGGATTCCTGCTTTCGCCTGTCGATGATGATACCGACCAGATCGGCGGTGCGGGCTTCGATTTCATCCAGGATTTGATCGGCTTTGCGACGGTGTTGCCAGTCGGTGAATTGAAGTGAGATGATGCCGATAATGTCTTCCGCTTCCTGGCTGTTCTGTTCTTTGCCAGTGCGCAGATAAATCCCTTCGAATTCACCCTTCTCCTTGCCGATCTCTAAAACCCGGGCTTCAACTTCTTCCATCAGGCGGTCCATTTCATAGACCGACAGGTTGCCCCGGGCGCGGACCTGAATTTTTGCAAAATCTGGTTCCACTTCGGGGAAGAATTCAATCCCCTTGCCAAACGTCCCGTAGACCACCTGAACCCCGACCAGCAGGACAAGCGCTGCCATAAGAATTTTTGCCGGATGGTTAAGGGCAATTTTAAGAACGTGGATATAGCCACCGGTAAAGCCGCCGGTTTCTTCCGGGTCATGGTGTTCACTACCGGCCAGCAGGGTCATTTTTTCGTGATCGGCATTGCCCGGTTTACCAATGAATGCACCCAGTGTCGGCACAAAAATCAATGCCATCAAAAGCGAGGCCGACAAGGTGGCAAGCAGGGTCAGCGGCAGGAACTTCATAAACTCGCCGACCACACCGGGCCAGAACACCAGCGGCAGGAAGGCCGCCAGTGTGGTCGCGGTAGAGGCGATAATCGGCCATGACATGCGTTTGGCGGCCAGCGCATAAGCAATACGGCGAGGCTCACCTTCGATCATTTTTCGATCCGCAAATTCGGTCACCACGATGGCCCCGTCAACCAGCATGCCGACGGCAAGGATCAAGCCGAACAGGACGACGATATTGATGGTCATGCCGAAACTCGTCAAAACCAGAATGCCGGTCAGGAACGAGCCAGGAATGGCGATGCCAACAAGCCCTGCCGTGCGCAGGCCAAGGGCCGCGATGACCACGACCATGACCAACAGAATGGCGGCGATGACATTATTTTGCAAATCGTTGAGCATGATCCGGATATCTTTTGATTTATCCTGTGCGAAGCCGACCTTGACGGCTTGCTTCAAAGATTCCGGCCAGTCAGCCCTTGCCGAGTGGACCACACGGCGAACATTTTCAATGGTGTCGATAATGTTTTCACCGGTCCGTTTGGTGACTTCCAGAACCAGCGCCTGATGGCCATCGTAGCGGGCGAAGCTTTCAGCATCCTTGAAGGTGCGACGGATTTCCGCAACGTCGGAAAAAGAAATAACGGCGTCGCCATCGGTCCTGATCGGCAACCCCATAATATCCTTGGTGGTTTCAAGCAGCCCCGGCACTTTAAGCGAAAAGCGACCATGGCCGGTATCCTGGGCCCCTGCGGCAACCAGCAGATTGGACGCGGCGACCAGTTGAACCGCCTGTTCAGGCGACAACCCGTAACTTTCGACGCGCACCGGATCAATCAGCACCTCGACCATTTCTTCGCGGTCACCAGCGATTTTAACTTCCAGCACCGTGGAGATTGATTCAACCTCATCTTTCAAATCGCGGGCCAGCCGTAGCAATGTGCGTTCTGGAACCTCACCGGCCAGCGTGACGAGAAGAACCGGAAACAGGCTGAAATTGACTTCATGAACAGTCGGCTCTTCGGTTTCATCAGGCAGATCAGGTTTCGCCAAATCAACCTTGTCACGAACATCGCTCATCGCCTTGTCGGCGTCAAAACCGGCATCAAATTCAAGAGTCACACTGGCCCCGCCTTCATAGCCGGTAGCGCGCATTTCCTTGACCCCTTCGATGCTCCGAAGCTCCTGCTCCATGGGGCGAATGAGCAAGCGTTCGGCGTCTTCGGGCGAGATGCCCTCGTGGATCATCTGCACGTAGACAATCGGGATGTTAATATCCGGGTCAGCTTCCTTGGGCACATCGATATAAGCTTTTGTGCCTGTGATCAAAATCAACACCAGGGCCGCAAGAACCGTTCTGGAATGGGTGACCGCTGCATCAATAATCGCGTTCATGATGCCTGGTCCCCGGTGATTTTGATACCCTGGGCCTTCTGGCCGGAACGAACGAATTCCTGACCGACGACGATCAGGTCGGCGTCTTGGGGAAGCCCCGTCAACCAAATACCTTCGGGCGTGTCATCGACAATCGTAACCTTGTGGAACTGCACCACGCTGCCTGTATCGAGAACCTTGACGCCCAATTCCCCACGGTCATTTAAGGTCAACACAGCCGGCGTAACAAAATGCGCCTTGATACGACCTTGCTCCAGTTTGAGTTCTGACGTCACACCTTCAGAAATAACACCGTCCGGATTGGCCAGGCTGACTTCAACCCGGAATGTCCGCGTTGATGGCGAACCAACTTTTGAAATATACGTGACAATTCCCTGTCTGGGATCACTGCCAACGGGCGTAACAGTGGCGATATCACCCAATTTAAGATGATTGGCCGCCCTTTCGGTGACCTCACCAACAATCAGGATGGGATCAAGATCGACAACGATGGCGCTGACGGTGCCGACAGCGACGAAATCACCAATATCGACAACAACATCGTCGAGCACACCTTTGAACGGGGCACGAATGGTGGTGCGGTCAATATCGATGGTGATCGAGCGCAAGCTGGCTTTTGCGGTTTCAAGGTCGGCATTGGCAGCAGACAACTGGACTTTTGAGCGGAACTGTTTTTTCGAAAGTTTCTGGGCCGCTTCAAAGGCGATGGCGTAGCGTTCGACAATGGCTTTGGCCTCATTCAGGCGGGCCTGACGGTCATCCATGGCAATACGGGCGATGACATCCCCTTTATTGACGATCTGTCCCTTAACACCGGGAACTGCGACAATCCGTCCGGATGTTTCAACCTTGACCTGAACCGAGCGCACACCTTCTGTCCGACCAAACAAAACAACCGAACTTTCGTGGTTACGGGCAGTGGACCGACGGGTCCTGACCTGAATCAGGTTCTCGCTGTCAGGTGCCTGCGTACCCGATGCAATCTGCAGTTCATTCGAGCTCCCCTCGAACTGGCCAGAAACGACCCAGACAAAAGCCACCAGGGCGACGCCAAAGGCGATGATGAAGGATTTTTTCATTGGTCGGTCCCTGCTTTTTCCATGGCCTGCGGTTTATCACCAAAAAGTAAATGACCGTTTTCTTCCATATACCCGACGATACTTCGGTAAAACATCCGCCCAAAGTCGCGAACAAAAAGGCGCTGGTGGGATACACCGCTATCGTCAAGACCTTCGACCTTGGCAAGCAGCCTGCGGTAAAATTCAAGCTGCTGGTCAAACACCTCGCGAAGATGATCGGCTTCAAGAAACTCTTCCAGAAAGAACATCACCATCACTTCCGAACGCAACTTGTCATCGGCAGGTTTCTTCTTCAGGGCTTTTCTCAAGGCCTGGCGACCATTATCGGTCAGGGAATAGACTTTCTTGTCGGGGCGGCCATCCTGGGTCTCCTCACGCATACTGATAAGCTCTTCATCGCACAGCTTTGCCAGGGCCGGATAGATCGAGCCAAAACTGACTTGATGGAAGTGGGCGAACGGGCCTTCTTCAAACATCTTCTTGATTTCATAACCGCTGGCGTCGCCGCAGGTCAGCGCGCCAAGGCACAAATTTTTAGCATCCATGGTGTCTATTCCTTACATGTATCGCACGTGCATATATCAAAACGATATATATCGTGTCAACACAATAAGACCCGTCGACTTTCCTGCATCCAGGGTCGAGCAATGACTGGCAGCGGATCGCTTATCGGGTCAGAATGATCCCATCAATGTCAAAGGAGGGGGAAATGAACGATCAGAACGATAAAATCACGACTGCTAGCTGCCTGTGTGGTGCGGTGCGCTTTAATATCCGGGGTGACTTGCGCCCCGTCATCAATTGCCATTGTTCCCAGTGCCGCAGAACCAGCGGCCACTTCGGCGCTTTTAGCGGTGCCCCTAAAAATGCTCTCACCTTTACAGAGGAAAGGGGATTGAAGTGGTTTCAATCATCGCAACAAGCCCGCCGTGGATTCTGTAGTGAATGTGGCTCCAGCCTGTTCTATGACCGCAAGAATGCCGCTCACATGGCCATTGCTGCGGGTAGCCTGGACGGGATTACCCATCTGGTCACAAAATCTCATATCTTCACAGACGACAAGGGCGATTACTACGAGCTTTCCGACGATCTTCCCAGGCATGGGGCTTACCCGGGCTAAGCGGCAACAGGACCGTCGTATTTCCGGCATCCCAGGTCGCAGCGTGGATAGACTGGATTCCCCCCCTCTGCGAGTGATACGCTAGCCGAAAGGGAGGATATAAGGGTGAAGTCGAAGTATTCCATTTTCAGTCTTGTGCGTAACGCTATGGGTTATCATCAGGGCTGGGAACAGGCCTGGCGTAGCCCTGAGCCAAAGCCTGAATACGACGTCATTATTATTGGCGGTGGTGGTCATGGCCTGGCGACCGCCTACTATCTTGCCAAGGAGCACGGCATCACCAATGTTGCCGTTATCGAAAAAGGCTGGATTGGCGGCGGCAATACGGGCCGCAATACGACCATCATTCGTTCCAACTACCTGTGGGACGAAAGTGCCCGCCTGTATGATATGTCCCTGAAACTTTACGAAGGCCTCTCCCAGGACCTGAATTTCAACATCATGTTGAGCCAGCGCGGCGTGCTTAACCTTGCCCATAACCTGCACGATCTGCGTGAAATCAGCCGCCGGGTTAATGCCATCCGCTTAAACGGCATCGATTCTGAAATGCTCAGTACCGCAGATGTCCAGGCCATGGTGCCGATCCTCGATTGCTCGAAGAACGCCCGCTACCCCATCCTTGGCGCATCGCTGCAAAAACGCGGCGGCGTCGCCCGTCATGACGGCGTCGCCTGGGGTTATGCCCGCGCTGCCGATGCCCGCGGCATTGATATCATCCAAAAATGCGAAGTCACCGGCATCATGCGCGACGGTGACACGGTTACCGGGGTTGAAACATCGCGCGGCACCATCAAGGCGAAAAAAGTCGCCATCGTCACCGCCGGTCATACATCCCACGTCGCCGCCATGGCTGGCCTCCGCCTGCCCATTGAAAGCTTCCCGCTGCAGGCGATGGTTTCCGAACCGATCAAACCGATCCTCGATTGTGTTGTCATGTCAGGCGCCGTCCATGCCTATATCAGCCAGTCGGACCGCGGCGAAATGGTCATGGGCGCCGGTATCGATCATTTTATTTCCTACACCCAGAAAAGCACTCTGGCTGTGGTCGAACAACAAATGGCCGCCGTCACCAAACTGATCCCGATTCTTTCAAGGTTAAGACTGATGCGCCAATGGGCCGGTATCGTCGACACCTGCCCCGACGCCAGTCCCATTGTTTCAAAAACCCCGGTTGAGGGCCTTTATGTGAACGGTGGCTGGGGCACCGGCGGCTTTAAGGGAACACCCGGTTCCGGCTGGGTCTTCGCCCATACCATCGCCCAGGATCGTCCTCACGCGTTGAACGCACCCTTCGCCCTTGAGCGTTTCACCACCGGGGCTTTAATTGACGAGCACGGCGCTGCCGCCGTTGCACATTAGGGAAGGAAATTTTCGATGTTCTTGATTAATTGTCCCTGGTGCGGTGAGCGCGATGAAGAAGAATTCGCCTACGGCGGGGAAGCCCACATCGTGCGCCCTAAAGATCCCGACGCGCTAAACGACGAGGAGTGGGCCGACTATCTGTTCATGCGCAAAAACACCAAAGGCAACTACCTTGAGCGTTGGAACCACGCCCATGGCTGCCGTCGCTGGTTCAACATGCAACGCAACACCGCAACCCATGAATTCGGTGCTGTTTATAAAATCGGTGAGAAACCCCCGAAATGAGCACCTCGCGCAACAGACTGGCCGAGGGCGGTCGTATCGAACGAACAAAGACCCTCGCTTTCACCTTTAATGGCCGTCGTTACACCGGCTTTGAAGGCGACACCCTGGCTTCTGCCCTGCTGGCAAACGGCGTTAAAGCGCTTGCCCGAAGCTTCAAATACCATCGCCCGCGCGGTCTTTATTCGGCCGGGGTCGAAGAGCCCAACGCCGTCGTCCAGCTTGAAAACGGGGCCCGCACCCGACCCAACCTGCAGGCTACGGAAATCGAACTGTACGATGGATTGAGCGCCAAAAGCGTCAACTGCTGGCCATCCGTAGAATTTGATATCGGCGCGATCAATTCCCTGGCCGCACGCCTGCTGCCTGCCGGTTTTTATTACAAGACCTTCATGTGGCCGAAGAGCTTCTGGATGACCTACGAGAAAGTCATCCGCAATGCGGCCGGGCTTGGCACCGCGCCCAAACTGCCAGACCCGGACACTTACGATAAAATGCACGAACATGCCGACGTGCTGGTCGTCGGCGGTGGCCCCAGCGGACTGGCCGCAGCACTGGCCGCCGGGCGCAGTGGTGCGCGTGTCATCCTTGCCGATCAGGAAGGCGAGCTTGGCGGCAGGATGCTTTCCGAAAATGAGACCATCGACGGCAAACCGGCCATGCAGTGGGTCGAAGACGCAACCCGCGAACTGACTGCCATGGATGACGTCCGGATCCTGACCAGAACCACCGCCTTCGGTTATTACGATCAAAATTACCTTGGTCTGCTCGAGCGGCGTCATATCAATGTTGCCAGGCCGCTACCCCATAGCAGTGAACGACTGTGGAGGGTACGCGCCAGGCAGGTTGTGCTCGCGACCGGGGCCATTGAGCGACCGTTGGTCTTTGCCAACAATGACCGCCCCGGCGTGATGCTGGCCGGTGCCCTGCGGTCTTACGTCACCCGTTACGGCGTCAGCCCCGGTAAAAAGACCGTTATTTTCACCAACAACGACGACGCCTATCGTTCCGCCCTTGCCCTTGATGATGCCGGCATCAGCGTCGCTGCCGTTGTTGATCTGCGCAACGATCCGGATGGCCCGCTGGTTGATGCTGTGCGAGCCCGCGATATCAGCGTCTTCGATGGTTGGGCGATTACCGCCGTGATCGGGAAGATGGCCGTGAAAGCCGTCGAGATCAGCGAACTGTCTGCTGACAGCGAAAATGTCAGCGGCCCGGCCAAGAGAATAGACTGTGATGTTGTTGGCTCATCAGGCGGCTGGAACCCGGTTGTCCACCTGCATTCCCAGTCAGGCGGCAAGGCGCGCTTCGATGAAACCATTCAGTCCTTCGTGCCCGGCCCGTCCGTCCAGAAAGAACAATCCGCTGGTGCCTGCGCCGGAACGTTCTCACTGAAGGATTGCCTGAAAAGCGGTCACGACGTTGGTAAGGCAGCGGCCAAGCTGGCCGGGTTCACACCCTCCCGTCACAAGCAACCCGTTGCCGATACGGTCTTTGAGGCCCCTTTGCAGGCGTTATGGATCGTTCCCTCAAGCAATCTGGATAATCGCGCCAAGGGCTTTGGGGCCAAACACTTTGTCGACATTCACAGCGACGTCAGCGTCGCCGACATCGAACTTGCGGCCCGTGAAGGCTACCATTCTGTCGAACACGTCAAGCGCTACACCGCCCTTGGCATGGGCCCCGATCAGGGCAAAACCGGCAACATCCCCGGTATGGCTGTGCTCGGTCAGGCGCTTGGCCAACCGATAGCAGAGGTCGGCACCACCACTTTCCGCCCGCCCTTTACCCCGGTTACCTACGGAGCCCTTGCCGGGCGTGATATCGGTGAATTTTCCGACCCGGCCCGGAAAACCGCCATGCATCACTGGCATGAGGCGGCTGGGGCCCTGTTCGAGGACGTCGGCCAGTGGAAGCGCCCCTGGTACTACCCGAAACCCGGCGAGACCATGCAGGACGCCCTTAATCGTGAGTGTCTGGCGGCACGCAACGCCATTGGCATCCTTGATGCCTCGACCCTTGGCAAGATCGACATTCAGGGCCCCGACGCTGCCGAATTCATCAACCGCATCTACACCAACGCCTGGATCAAGCTGGGGGTCGGCAAGTGCCGTTACGGCCTGATGCTCGGTGAAGACGCCATGGTTATGGACGACGGCGTCACCGCCCGCCTGGGTGACAATCATTTCCACATGACGACAACCACCGGCAACGCCGCCCGTGTCTTAGGCTGGCTTGAAGAATGGCTGCAAACGGAATGGCCGGAACTTCAGGTCTACTGCAATTCGGTCACCGAATACTGGTCAACCATGACCATCTGCGGCCCCAGGGCGGGTGACCTGATGGCCGAATTCACCACTGACATTGATTTGGACAAGGAGGCCTTCCCGTTTATGAGCTTCAGGGAAGGCACCGTCGGCGGTATCCCGGCGCGGGTCTTCCGCATCAGTTTCACCGGCGAATTGTCTTATGAAATCAACGTCCCGGCCAACATGGGTCTTGCCTTGTGGACGGCCCTGATGAACGCCGGAGAAAAGTATGGCATCACCCCTTACGGCACCGAGACCATGCACATCCTGCGCGCCGAAAAGGGTTACATCATTGTCGGCCAGGAAACCGACGGCACCATGACGCCGCTGGATTTGGGCATGGACTGGATCGTCTCCAAAAAGAAAGACTTTATCGGGCGGCGTTCCCTGTCCCGCGCCGATTGCGTGCGCGAGGGCCGCAAACAGCTTGTCGGTTTGCTAACAACAAATCCGGCGGAAGTCCTGCCCGAAGGGGCGCAACTGGTTGCCGATCTTAAACCGGCCCCACCCATGGACATGATCGGCCATGTGACATCGAGCTACTACAGCGCCACCCTGGGCCGTTCCATCGCCCTGGCCGTCGTCAAGGATGGCCGCAACCGCATGGGAGAGACCATCCACGCCCCCATGGAAGATAAAACCATGGATTGCGAAATCGTTGACCCTGTCTTCTTCGATAAGGAAGGGAGCCGCATCGATGGTTGAGAACTACATGAAACAAAGCGCCCTGGCCCACCTGGGCCTGAATGCCAGAAGCGCCCCGCAAGAACCCGTTGGTATCGAGCTCAGTGAACTTGCCGCCGGTGGGCATATCGGACTCAGGCTCGACGCAACCAACAAAATAATCCGTGAGGCGGCGGAAAAAGCCCTTGGCCATCCCCTGCCCCTCGAACCCAACACGGTGACATCCAAGGGCAAAAAACAGGCCCTGTGGATGGGCCCCGACGAATGGCTGCTGACAATGCCTGCCGATCAAACAGCCAAACTGCTGACCGCATTAAGCAAGGCGCTCGATGACTATCACGCCGCCGTCTTTGACGTGTCGGACAGCCGCCTTACCCTTTGCCTGTCGGGGACTCATGCCAGGGATGTTTTAAAGAAAGGGTGCGGCCTTGACCTGCACCCAAGGGCTTTCGGCCCCGGCCAATGTGCCCAGTCAACCCTGTCCATGGCCCATGTGCTGATCCACCAAAGCGCGGAAAACAAAAAAACCAAAGCCGCCACCTACCACCTGTATGTCCACCGCAGCTTCGCTCATTACCTGTGGACCTGGCTTGAGGATGCGTGCGATGAATACGGTGTTAAGGTCGGTGTCGGGTAAGGGGAATTTTCGCGCATGACAATAAGAAAAATTACGGCGTCAGGTGACGCCTATGGTGTCGGTCGAACGATTGGCGAGGCGATTGCAGAGACGGTACAGAACGTGACAGTCCACGTTGAAGAACTGGTCGCCCTCGAGCAACGCTGGAAAGGCTCAGACTACGTTGGCCAGATGTTGGCGGCGACGCGCCAGTCCTATCCGGCATATATTCACGAACTTCAAGGCATGGCCGATGGCATGGGTGTGACGTTCGAGCGCGCCTTTTTATGGAGTTGCCGCGGTGACTTGAGGTGGCCCGACAATAGCTCACCAGAAATTGCCGCTGGCTTGGGCGAAAGCTGCACAACGCTGATCATTCCGGCCACGCCCGATCAACCGGCAACCATCGCCCATAATGAAGATGGGTACGAAAAATTTGCCGACTATTGCTTTTGGATTTCAGTAAAACCTGACGGGTGTCCGGGCTTTGACAGCTTTATCTACCCGGGCATGATTCCCGGCCATACCATGGCCGTCAATCATGCCGGCATTGTCCAAACCATCAACGATATTACTGTCCATGATTTGAAACCCGGCATCCCGCGCCATTTCATCTGCCGGGCGGTTCTTGACTGCACGTCCGTTGACGCGGCCATTGATGTTCTTAAACGGACCGACCGGGCCGGTGGTTTCCATCACAATCTGGGATCAACCACTGAAGGGCGACTGGTTTCAGTTGAGGCACCGGCCAGTGGTTACGCAATCAAGGAAGTTACCGACACCCCGTCGGCCCACGCCAACCATCTGGTTTCGCCTGAACTGAAGAACAAGGAGCAAACGATCAGCCAGTCCACATCAGCGCGTCAAAGCCGTGCCGATGAACTTCTTGCCCAGGGCGCGCTTGCTGAAGGCGGGCCGACCCGCATTCTGTTTGAATCCAATCCAGCCCAAGAAATTCTTCGCACCCCGGACGATGCCAGCGATGATACCAATGTAACCCTGGCCACCGGTATTTTTCAACTCAGCAAAGACGGCGTCAGCTACGCCATTCATGACGGACCCGACAAGCAGAACGCTATCCAGGCTGATTTGCCGCTCGCCGACTGACCTTCAAAAAACGAACTGAAAGCAAAAACAACGACAGGATGGTGGCAGTAAAAATCGCTTCATACAGACCTATGGCGCCACCTTCATTTGCGATTCCCAGCCACCAGCCAAGTGGTGCCAGCACGATCATAAAGGCGAAATTCTGGATCAAGGCCGGGGCCCAGATGCCGCCTGCCCCCCGCAAGGCGTTGACCATCACCGCCTGACCACCATCGGCGATGATGATGATGCCGCAAAAGGCGACCAGCGGGGCAGCGGCGGTAATAACCGCCGGGTCATTGGAATAGGCGCTCGCCAGAAGGTCCGAAAACAAGCCGAACATCAATCCGATCAAACCCATGAAAACAACATTGACGGCAAGTCCGGTCCAGCCGGCCAGTTGCAGATCGGCCCTGTCATCGCGGCCCCGGGCAATCCCGACCCGCACCACCGTCGCCGAAGCAACACCAAGGGAAACCATAAAAGCCATTGAGATCAGGTTGTGGGCGATGGAATAGGCAGCCAGTGGCACAGCCCCCAGCCAACCTGCGAACAGGCCGATACAGGCAAACGCCATGGACTCGCCACCGATGCTGGCAGCCGATGAATACCCAATGCGCCGTTGTTCGGCCCAGGCCCGCCAACCACCGCTGGGCGCCAGCCTGACACCGAAAGTATGGTGATCGTGCATGGTCCAGATATAGGCGACAATCGCGAAAGCGAGCAACCAACGGACAACGGCGGTGGTTATCGCGGAGCCTTCCGCGCCCATGGCCGGAAAGCCCATATGGCCATAAATGAATACCCAGTTCATACCGACGTTGACAACGTTGGCGACGATCATCGCCAGCATCGCCGGTTTTGGCCGCTTGATACCTTCAAGAAACAACGACGAGGTTATGGTCACCAGATAAGCAGGCAGGCTTAAACCGAGAATAAACATGATCTGCCCACCGCCTTCGGCCAGGTCAGATGTTTGCCCCCCTGCCAATAGCAGTTGTTGCCCGAACAACGCGACAACACAACCGGCGAACCCCATACCAAAGGCGTAAGGCATGGAGCGCCGCCAGACCGCGCCGCATTCCGTAAATTTCTCCATCCCAAAGGCGGTCGATGTCATGACCACTGTTCCCATGACCATGCCAAGCAGGATCAGAAACACCGGCATGAAGGGCATCAGTCCGATGGAAAGGTAACCTAGCTCGGCGGTGCTGAAACGCCCGACCATGATGGTATCGACCAGAGCCATGGTCATGACACCCGAACGCGCTACGATGACAGGCCAAGACAGGCGCAGCACTTCGGACACGTGCCGAACCAGACGTTCTTTCAACCAGTTTTCGCGAATTGATTCCATCGACCACCCTTACCTTTTTAAGCAAAGACTGGCGATAGTTATTTATGGCTTAGAACGATGAATTTGGCTGCTCGAGAAAAGCCAGTTCCTCTGCCGTGCTCTCGCGGCCAAGGGCGATGTTGCGATGGGGGAAGCGACCGAAGCGGGCGATGATATCATGATGGGCAACGGCCCATTTCTGAAGATCTTCGTTTCCCGCCCTCTTGAAAAAATCAATACAGCGGCGCTGATCGTCTAGCGATTCGGAATGCTCGAAGGGTAGATAAAAAAACATCTGCTGGGACGAAGTAAGATTCTGATCAAAGCCCATGCGCACCGCTTCGTTGGCATAAGCAAGCGCCCTTTTATCACCGGCAAACATGGCCGCGGTATCGCGAAACAAATTCCTGGGAAACTGGTCGAGCAGGATAATCAGGGCCAGCGCGTCCATCTGGTTCCCCATCAGGCTGCTGTAACCGCCGTCCAGGGCGGCATCAACGTCGGCGGAAAATTTTTCACGGATCTGGTTATCGAAAGCAGGGTCTTTGGTGAACCATTCCGGACGACTGGTGCCGTAAACGTCAGTCCCTTCTTCACCAAACCAGAAATCACGAACCCGCTGGGCCACATCTCGATCACTCATGCGCTTTCTCCCTTTCGGCTCGCTGTGGAAGGAACCCACAGATATCCGTCGCCATCGATGATGAAAGCTTCGCGCAGGCCGTGCGGCTTGTCCATGGCGCCAGCCAGAACTGTGTAATCCAGATCGCGGGCTTTGGCTTCTGCATCATCGGGATCACGATCATAGAGGCGCAATTCAACGCCGATGCCACGCGCAATATCGTCTGACAAACTGCCCCTAAGCGGGTGATCATTGTAGGTGTGATCGGCGTGCAGCATCCACAAGGCCTCACCGCGCCTGAGCACCGCAAAATCCGGATCACTATAAACGATGGTGGCATCCAGAACCTGCGTCTGGAAAGCAAGCGCCGCCTCCACATCAGCGACCAGCAAGTTGACGCCCAAGCCTTTCAGGGTGCGGCCAAAATCGTCGGCTGCCATCCACGGATCGCTCTCGCGCTTTTTCATCTCTGCACTTTATATGTTTGAGTCAGGCACCGCCGCTTTTTTTTCTGCAATGAAGGCATTAAGGGCTTCGTCGATGGCCGGATCAATGGCCGGGGCCTGATAGCTGGCCAGTTGTTCCTTCCATTGCGTATTGGCGCGCTGGGCCGCATCAAGCGAGCCTTCCTGCTGCCATTGCTCGAAGGATTCATAATCGGCAACGGAGGAGCGGTAAAAGGCGGTTTCAAAATTGGCCTGGGTGTGAGCGCAGCCCAGATAATGGCCACCGGGACCAACCTCGCGCACGGCGTCCATGGCCTGCCCCGTTTCACTTAAATCAACGCCGCGGCAGACGACTTCCATCATCGCCAGTTGATCGGCGTCCATGATGAACTTCTCGTAGGAACTGGCGAGCCCGCCTTCCAGCCAGCCGGCCCCATGCAACATGAAGTTGACGCCGCCCATAACGCCCGGCCACAGCGACTGGGCGGACTCGTAAGCAGCCTGGGCGTCGGGCAGCTTCGATGAGCACAGCGACCCCCCCGAACGGAACGGCACGCCAAGACGACGAACCAGTTGGGCGGCGGCAAGCAAGACCTTGGTCGGCTCAGGTGTACCGAATGCGGGAGCGCCCGATTGCATGGACATGGTCGAGGAAAACAGGCCGAACACCGATGGCGCACCGGGGTTGACCAGTTGGGTAAAGGCGATACCGGCCATACCTTCAGCCAGCGCCTGGGCCAGCACGCCAGCAACGGCGGCAGGCGCCATCGCACCTGCGATAATAAACGGCGTGACGATGGTCCCCTGACCGGCCCGTGCGTAGGTCTTCAACGCCCCCAGCATGGTGTCATCGAAAGTCATTGGCGAGTTGGCGTTAATTAAACTCAGGGTAACGGCATTGTTGGCGACAAATTCCTTACCAAAAACGATTTCCGCCATGGCCACTGTATCGGCGGCGCGTTGGGGATGAGTAACCGACCCCATAAACGCCTTGTCTGAATACTTGATATGGGAATAGACCATATCCAGATGGCGTTTGTTGACGGGCAGGTCGACCGGTTCGGTTACCGTGCCGCCGGAATGGTGAATGGCCGGGGCCATATAGGCCAGTTTAACAAAATTGCGAAAATCTTCGATGGTGCCATAGCGCCGACCCTGATCAAGATCATGAACAAAGGGCGGGCCATAAACGGGGGCGAAGACCAGGGAATTACCGCCGATCCTGACGCTGCGTTTCGGGTTCCGGGCGTGCTGGATAAATTCACTGGGCGCGGTTTCAATGAGTTTACGCGCCATGCCCTTGGGAATGCGGACCCGTTCACCCTGAACGTCCGCACCTGCGGCTTTCCAGATATCCAGCGCTTCAGAATCATCCCGGAATTCAATACCGATTTCCTGCAAAATGGTTTCGGCATTGGCCTCGATGATCTGCAATCCCTCCTCACTGAGAATTTCCGTATAGGGAATGTCGCGGGTGATATAGGGCTGGCTAACAGATTTTGTAGCCTCGCGGGCCGTGCGCCGGGCATCGCGCCCGCGCCTGCGCGGCGCTTCAGAAGCGATTTCAGTCATCTTTTGGCTCCCTTAAAATAATTATTACCCTTAAGCATATAGGGGCTGAAAAAGCGCCACACTAACTCGCTTTCGCCGCCAACTGTTTCACCTCCGTCATTCATAGACATAAAGGCGAAAAGGAGACAACTTTTGTCGCAGGTTGATTAGCCGAGTGAGCTTCCCTCTTGCTACCAAAAAACAGTATAATTTGCAGGGTTTTCCCCTCCTCTTAATCAGGTTTGGAACAAGCGCATGAAGGAGATTTAGGGCATGTCGAAATTCCACAAAACCGCAAACGTCGTCATCATCGGCCTAGGCGGCATCACCGGGGCCTCGGTGGTGCATCACCTCATTGAGCGGGGTTGGGACAACATCATCGGTATCGACAAGTCAGGCATCCCGACCGATATCGGCTCTACCGGACATGCCTCGGACTTCTGTTTCAACACGATGCACGACCAAATGACGATCTACACGACGCGTTACAGCATCGACTTTTTTGAAAAGCGCGGTCGGTATTCGCGGATCGGCGGCATCGAGGTCGCCCGGAAAGGCGACGATGAACGCATGCGCGAGCTGGAGCGCCGGGTCAGTTCCGGTCGCGCCTTCGGCAGCCGCGTCTCGCTGATCACGCCCAATGAGGTGAAGGAGCGGATGCCGCTGGTCGAGGAAGACATGATCCAGGGCGCGCTCTGGGACCCGGACGCAGGACTCGTCATTCCGCGCTCCCAAATCGTCGCCGGCGAAATGATCCAGGAAGCAGAAGCAACCGGCAAGCTGGAAATCATGCCAAATACACCGGCAACGGGCCTCGACATTGAAAACGGTCGCATCAAGGGCGTCGAGACGTCGCGCGGTTTTATTGAAACGCCACAGGTCGTCGTTTGTGCCGGCCTTTGGGGTCGCCTGATCGCCGAAATGGCTGGCGAAGATTTACCGGTTATGCCGGTCGATCATCCGCTTACCTTCTTCGGACCGTACAATGAATTTGAAGGCACCGGCAAAGAGATCGGCTATCCGCTGCTGCGCGACCAGGGCAACTCCGCCTACTTGCGTGACACCGGCGATCCAAAAACTGCCGAAGGCGGCCAAATCGAATGGGGCTATTACGAAGAAAAAGAGCCGCGTATGGTGCATCCACGCAACCTTCAGGAAAAAGAAGAAGCCCGCCTGTCGCCATCCCAACGTGATCTTGAAATGGAACAAATCATGGAGCCGTTGGAACGCGCCATGGAACTGACCCCGATCCTGGGTGAGCTGGGCTACAACGAGAAACACTCCTTCAACGGCCTGTTGCAGGTGACGTCCGATGGTGGTCCGTCGATCGGCGAATCGCCGAACGTACGCGGACTGTGGTACGCCGTATCGGTCTGGATCAAGGACGGCCCCGGCATCGGCAAGGTGGTTGCGGACTGGATGACCGATGGCCGGACCGAGTTCGACCATCACGCGATCGACTACGCGCGCTATTATCCGATCCAGAAGACCGAACCCTTCATCCACGATCGCTGCTACGAGACAGCCTTCAAGATCTACAATCCGCCGGTCCACAACCGCGAGCCCTACTCCAAGGGCCGCCAACTCCGTTCGGCACCGTTCCATATCCGCGAGCAGGAACTGGGCGGCTATTTCATGGAAATCGCCGGTTGGGAGCGCGCCCACGGCTACGCCGCCAACGAGGAAGCTTTGCTGGCAAAATATGCCGAGCGCGTGCCGGAACGTCTAAACGAATGGGACAATCGCCACTTCTGGCGGGTCTCCAATGCCGAGCATCTGGAGCTCTCGGAAAATGTCGGCATGATCAATTTGAGCCACTTCGCGATCTACGATGTTTCGGGCCGTGATGCAGAACAGCTTATGGAGTATGTGTCCTCAAGCAAGGTCGCCGGTGATATACCGGTGGGCAAAGGTGTCTATACCAACTTCCTTGATGCGAAAGGCGGCGTACAAGCGGATCTGACCGTTTTGCGTCTTGCCGAGAACCGCTTCCGCGTCATTGATGGCGCCGACGCTGGCAACCGCGACAGCACCTATCTGCGCCGTATGGCCCAGGACAAGGAGTGGGCGGTGTATGTCGAAGACCGCACCGATCACTTCGGCTGCATTGGCGTCTGGGGCCCCAATGCGCGTGTCAGCCTTAAAAAGCTGGCCGACAATCCAGCCTGCCTTGATCCGGAGAACTTCCCCTTCGCCGGAGCCCGGGATTTCACCTTGCGCGGTGTGCCGGTGAAGGGTTTCCGTATCTCCTATGTCGGCGAGCAAGGATGGGAACTGCACTTCCCGCTTAGCTATGGCCTGGCCCTTTGGGACATGTTCCGCGACATCGGTATTACCCCGATCGGGATCGAGACCTACGCCAACAGCCGTCGGCTGGAAAAGAGCCTGCGCCTGCAGAACGCAGACCTGCTGACCGAGTACAATCTGCTTGAAGCCGGGCTTGCCCGACCGAAGGTAAAGGCCGCCGACTTCCACGGCAAGGCAGCCAATATCGAGCAACGCGCGCGGGCCAACCAACCGGCCTATCTGTGCACCATGACCATGGTCGACAACATCGATAAGGACGGTGTTGCACGTTTCCCCGTGGGCAACTGCCCGATCGTCCACCCCGCAACCAATGAGGTGCTGATTGACGAGATGGGGCGGCGCTCTTACACCACGTCGATTGCCTACGGCCCGACGCTCGGTAAGAACATCGCGCTTGGTTACCTGCCGTTTGAGCACTGTGAAGAAGGCCGTCAACTTGAAATCGAGTACTTTAACCAGAAATTCCCGATCGAAGTCTCCGCCGTCGGTTACAAATCCCTTTACGACCCCATGAACGAGCGGCCTAAATCGTAATTTTCGTTATCTAACGGGAATAAGAAATCCTCCTGAATAAAGGAAACCAAATTCTTCCAGAAAATTAGATTTAGGAAAGTAGATTTTTTTAAGAACTGAATGCCCTATCTAAGCCGGAATTACGACATAGTGGGAAGAGAGAGGAATATGACACTTCTCACCCTTCTGGTCTTGACTTCCAGAGACCGCGCCACCCGCAGGGTGCGAAAGCAATATGTCGCTTTTCACAAACTAAAAGTCTTCAATAAGACAATTATTGGCAGTTTTTGAATTAGCTTTTTGCTATTGGTCACAGATTTGGGGACCGGTCTGTCTAGGGAGATACATGATGGGCGAAGAAGAACAAGATCTGGATCTGGCGACGCTAAGTGATGATGAACTCGTTCTGCAAATGCACGACGATCTTTATGACGGTCTGGCTGATGAAATTGTCGAAGGCGTCAATATCCTTTTAGGCCGTGAGTGGGAGCCTTACGGGGTTCTGACCAAGGCGCTTGTTGAGGGAATGCGCATTGTCGGCGTTGATTTCCGCGATGGCATCCTGTTCGTCCCCGAAGTTCTGATGGCGGCCAACGCCATGAAAGCCGGAATGGGTATCTTAAAGCCCCTGCTGGCGGAAACCGGTGCCCCGAAAATGGGCAAAATGCTGATCGGCACCGTCAAGGGTGACATTCATGACATCGGCAAAAATCTTGTCACCATGATGATGGAAGGTGCCGGGTTCGAGGTTATCGACATCGGCATCAACAACCCGGTCGAAAATTACTTGGAAGCCATCGAGGAACACCAACCCGATATCCTTGGTATGTCGGCCCTGCTGACGACAACCATGCCTTATATGAAAGTCGTCATTGATGCGCTGGTCGAAAAAGGCATCCGCAGCGACATTGATGTCCTTGTTGGCGGTGCTCCTTTGAACGAAGCCTTCGCTGAAAGCATCGGCGCTGATCATTATTGCCGGGATGCGGCGATGGCGGTGGAGACGGCAAAAGAATGCATGTCCCGCCGTCAGGGTTCGGCGGCTGCAGAAATGGCCGGGAACGGCTAGAGGATATTATGTCACACACCGTGACAGCAAAACCTGAAACTCTGTTGATTGCTTGCGGTGCGCTGGGCCAGGAAATTGTCACCCTGATCGACATTCTGAACCTCGAAAACATCACCGTGCAGTGCCTGCCGGCCCATTTCCATAATACGCCGGATAAAATTCCGGGCGGGGTTGAGCAAAAGATCAAAGAGGCTGGCCAGCGCTTTGATCACATTCTTGTCCTTTACGGTGAATGCGGCACCGGTGGAAAGCTCGATGAAATTCTTGAACGTGAAGGCATCGAGCGCATTCCCGGTGCACACTGTTATGAATTTTTCATGGGGCAGGCCAATTTCAAGGACCTGTTCGATGCCGAACCGGGGTCATTCTTCCTGACCGATTATCTGGTCAAACATTTTGATCTGCTGATTATCAAGGGCCTTGGGTTGGACCGCTTTCCGCAATTGCTGGATGATTACTTTGGCAATTACAGCCAGCTTGTCTATCTGGCCCAGACCGATGACCCTGAACTTGACGCCACCGCCATGGCCGCTGCTGAAACACTTAAACTTGATTTTGAGCGCCGGTTCACAGGTTACGGTGGCCTTAAAGACATTTTAAAAGAAGAAAACAATGGCTCAGCTGACCATCGTCTACTGGCGTGATATCCCGGCCCAGGTCATCGTCAAGCAAGGGCGAACCAGTGCCAAGCGCCAGCTTTCCGATCTTTATCAAAAAGCCATTGACGCTGCGGCCATGAAAGCCGGAGCGGCGGATACAGACGCTTACCTGAATGACTGGCGCAGGGGTGATGCGCAACCTGTGGAAGGTGATGTGGAAACCCTGGCCGACACTGCCGTCGCTGACCTGGAGGCCGCTTATGGGCCTGAACGCTTAAAGGCATTGATCTCGACTGGCGGATTAGGAACGCCCTGAAAATGAGCAAAAACGCAGTCTATGAACCCGCTGGCAAAAGCCCTGTTGGTCGCCGCGCCAGGTCTTACACCATCCGTCGCTGGTCCGTACGCCATGCCCGGGGGCTTGAATGGTTTTATGATTTTTTTGCCGACATTTTGCTCAACCTTCACCCTTTGTGGAAAATGATCGGCTACGAGCGTGCCGAAGCACCCGTCGTTATCCTGGAACGGGCGGTTAAAGGATTCCTGTTTGATTGTCGCATGTGTGGCCAGTGCGTTTTGAGTTCAACCGGCATGTCATGCCCCATGAACTGCCCCAAGACCCTTCGAAACGGGCCTTGTGGGGGGGTCCGGGAAAATGGCAACTGCGAGGTTGAACCGGATATGCCCTGTGTCTGGATTGAAGCCTGGAAAGGCAGCGTCATGATGAAGAACGGGGCGCGTATTGAAAATGTTCAAGTACCGCATGACCAAAGTCTGCGCAATACATCGTCCTGGTTGCGCGCCACCGCCGAGCGAGCGCGGGAGAGGCAGCAATGAGCGATACTGAATACCACGACCTGCTCGAGCAACTTCCCGGTCATTCATCGCGAGGCCGACTTGAACGCATCTTGAGGCGTGGCGACTTTGCCGTCACCGCCGAGCTCAATCCGCCGGATTCGGCTGATCCCAACGAAGTCTACGAACGGGCCGGAATTTTCGATGGCTGGGTTGATGGCATTAACGCAACGGATGGCTCGGGCGCAAACTGCCATATGTCCTCAGTCAGTATTTGCGCACTTCTGACCCGCGTTGGTTACGCGCCGGTGATGCAGATATCGTGTCGGGATCAAAACCGCATTGCCATTCAGGGCCATGTGCTGGGCGCAGCCGCCATGGGTGTTTACAATATCCTGTGCCTGACCGGTGACGGAGTGCAGGCAGGTGACCATCCGGGTGCCAAACCGGTCTTTGATCTGGACAGCCTGTCGTTGCTTGCGACAATCAAGCAAATGCGTGATGAAAATTGTTTCCTGTCGGGGCGTATAATCACTGAACCGCCAAGAGTATTTTTGGGTGCCGCCGCCAACCCCTTCGCTCCTCCCCACGATTTCAGGGTCACCCGCCTGGCCAAAAAAATCAAGGCCGGGGCGCAGTTCGTGCAAACCCAGTACTGTTTTGATGTACCAATGCTGGAAAACTATATGAACCAGGTCCGCGATCAGGGCCTTGATAAGGAATGTTTCATTTTGGTAGGTGCAGGACCGCTGGCCTCGGCAAAGACAGCGCGCTGGATAAGGACCAACGTGCCGGGTATCCATATCCCCGACAGCGTCATCAAGCGCCTCGAAGGGGCGGCGGATCAAAAGCGCGAAGGGCGCAACCTGTGTGTCGAGATTCTGCAACAATTGCGCGAAATGAAGGGCGTTTCCGGTGTTCATGTGATGGCCTACCGGCAAGAAGAATGGGTCGCTGAAATTGTTGAGCGTTCCGGCGTGCTAAAGGGCCGCAAGCCATGGTGCAAGGAGATCAATCCCGGTGACTATGCTGCCGCTGAGGCCATGGACGCCTTGATGCATGAAAGCAGTTAATGTGGGCAACGCCGCAGCTGGCGTTATTGATGTCGTAAACGGGAAAGTCGAGCGCCTATACTGATTTAAAAAGAAATTAAATTTACAAACCATTGATTAGAGAATAAAGACCATGACCGAAACCATCATCAGCTCCGCCAGCCGCGAAGTCGTCATCGGCTTTGACAAACCTTTCTGCATTATCGGTGAGCGCATCAACCCGACGGGGCGCAAACTTCTGGCCGCTGAAATGGCCGAAGGCGATTATTCAAGGGTCGAATCCGACGCCCTGGCACAGGTCGCAGCCGGGGCCCATATGCTTGATGTCAATGCTGGCATTCCCATGGCCGATGAGCCAAAAATCCTCGCTGAGGTTGTGCAGTTGGTTCAATCACTGACCGATGTTCCCTTATCCATCGACTCGTCCATTGTTGAAGCCCTGGAAGCCGGTCTGGCTGTCTATAAGGGCAAGGCGCTGGTCAATTCAGTGACCGGTGAGGAAGAGCGTCTTGAACAGGTATTGCCGCTGATTAAAAAATATGGCGCGGCTGTGGTTGCTATCTCAAATGATGAAACCGGAATCTCTGAAGATCCGGACGTGCGCTTTGATGTCGCCAGGAAAATCGTCGAACGTGCCGCCGATCATGGCATCCCCGCCTGCGATGTCGTCGTCGATCCATTGATCATGCCGGTTGGCGCCCTTAACGACGCTGGCGCAGTGGCCTTTAAATTGCTTCGCCGCCTGCACGATGAACTTAAGGTCAACACCACGGGTGGTGCATCAAATGTCAGCTTCGGTCTGCCTAACCGCAACGGCCTGAATGGCTCTTTCATTGCCATGGCCATGACAGCCGGGTTGACATCGGCGATAACCAATCCCCTGCACCCGGAAGTTGTCAGCGCCATTATGGGGGCCGATGTGATGATGGGCCATGACCCCAATTGTACGCGCTGGATCAAAAAGTTCCGTGAACCGTCACCCGAAGGTGCCGATGGCGGCCGCGAAGGGCGCAGGCGGCGCAGGCGTGGCTGAAGAAGATTTCCTGATTGCCTTTATGCCTTCAGGCAAGCGGGGACGCTTTGCCGCAGGTACCCTGGTGCTCGATGCGGCTCGTGATCTTGGTGTCGATATTGATTCCGTTTGTGGCGGTCGTGGAATTTGCGGACGCTGTCAAATCACCGTCGGCGACGGAGAATTCGCCAAACTTGGTATTACTTCCGGCCCCCGGAACCTCAACGCCATCAGGGCAGTGGAAACCCGCTACGACGACGTAAAAGGCATGAAGGCCGGGCACCGTCTTGGTTGTCAGGCACGCATTACCGGGGATGTCGTCATTGACGTACCGGCTGAAAGCCAGGTCCACCGGCAGGTCGTGCGCAAACGTGCCGAAGCCCGCGATATCATCATCGAACCCGATATCCACCTTTATTATATCGACCTGGCCGATTCGGCAGGAATGATGCAGGCCCTTGAGGAACAGTGGGGTTTGAGTTCACTTGAGATGGCAGTCGAAGTGCCGGAATTCGACGACAAAACCCTGACCGTCGCCATTTGCAACGGGAAAACGATCATTGCCCTATGGCCCGGCTTTCACGAGGCTATTTACGGCATTGCCTACGATGTCGGCTCAACCACCATCGCCGCCCATCTGTGCGATCTGGCGACCGGCGAGGTCAAGGCGTCAGACGGTTTGATGAACCCGCAAATCCGCTTCGGCGAGGACCTGATGAGCCGCGTGTCTTACGTGATGATGCACCCCGGCGGAGAAAAAGAACTGACTGAAGTTGTCCGCCTGGCCCTCAACAATCTGGCCAGCACCGTTGCTGGTGAAGCTGGCATTACCGTGGATGACATCCTTGCCGTGACCATCGTCGGTAACCCTGTCATGCATCATCTGGTGTTAGGGCTGGACCCGACCCCGCTTGGCGTTTCGCCCTTTACCCTGACCATTGACAAAGCCCTCGACATCACCGCAAACGAGGTTGGATTGGCTCTCAACCCCGGTGCCCGCTGCTACATCCCACCGTGCATCGCGGGCCACGTCGGGGCCGATACAGCGGGAGTGATTTTGTCCGAGGCCCCCCACAAGTCAGATGATATTGTGTTGATCGTCGATGTTGGCACCAATGCCGAAATCGTGCTTGGCAACAAAGACAAACTGCTGGCTTGTTCCAGCCCGACCGGCCCTGCTTTTGAAGGCGCGCAGATAACCTCTGGTCAACGTGCCGCCCCCGGTGCCATCGAGCGTGTCCGCATCGACCCTGGGACCCTTGAACCACGCTTCAGGATTATCGGCAGCGAGGTGTGGTCAGATGAAGAAAGTTTTGATAGTCCTGTTACCGGGATTTGCGGTTCGGGCATTATCGAAGTGATCGCCGAAATGTTCCTTTCAGGGATCGTCACGGCTGACGGGGTCATCGACGGCAATCAAGCCACAAGGTCGCCGCGAATCATTGCCGACGGGCGCACCTTTAGTTACCTGCTTCATGACGGCGAGCCGCGCATTATGATCAGCCAGAACGATGTTCGCGCCATTCAACTGGCCAAGGGGGCGCTTTATGCCGGGGCTCGTTTGCTGATGGACCGCCTGGGTATTGATACGCTGGACCGGATCAGTCTGGCCGGGGCCTTCGGTAGCCACATCGATGTTAAGTATGCAATGGTGCTGGGGTTAATCCCCGATTGTGACCTGGCCCGCGTTTCAGCAGCCGGTAACGCTGCCGGAACTGGTGCCCGCATCGCCCTTTTGAACCGCGACGCGCGGGCCGAGATAGAAGCCGTCGTGGCCCGGGTCGAAAAGGTCGAGACGGCGACCGAACCCGCCTTCCAGCAACATTTCATCGAGGCCATGGCTTTCCCTCATAAAACGGCCGCTTATCCCAATTTGAGCAAAGTCGTCAGCTTGCCTGAAAAAACAGATGGCGCGGACAGCACAAACGACAGACCACGACGGCGCCAACGCCGCCCCCGTACATCGTGAACGGATCAATGAACCGCACTGTTTGGGCACTGGCCGCACCCATTATGCTGTCGAATGTCTCGGTCCCTTTACTGGGTGCTGTTGACACGGCTGTTGTTGGTCACCTGCCCGGTGCGCACCATATTGGCGCTGTCGCCATTGGCGCGCTGATTTTCAATTTCATCTATTGGGGCTTTGGCTTTCTGCGCATGGGGACCACCGGCTTCACCGCCCAGGCCCTTGGCGCTGGTGATGGCGACGAAGTGCGCTCCATGTTG
>JACKQG010000496.1_pt1 | contig 57412 bp, 42 predicted proteins | sample 8237621 | NCBI WGS metagenome assembly JACKQG01 (sample SAMN15677084, study PRJNA649215) | marine metagenome | biome: marine; feature: Black Sea; material: saline water; isolation source: suspended particulate matter (SPM) from the Black Sea western gyre | collected 2013-06-09/2013-06-10 | depth... | reverse complement strand
GAGGTGATTCAGGGAGGAAGTATGAAAAATGATTATAACTCAAGTTGTTATTATAATGGCTACATCTATGGCTTCAATGTGGCAGCCCTGCGTTGCATTAGTGCCGAAACAGGAGAAGTAAAATGGACTAAAAGAGGCTTCGGCAAGGGGAGTTTGATAATTGTTGGTGACAAGCTGCTGGTACTTTCTGATCAGGGAAAACTTATACTTGTTGATGCAATACCTCATTCATATGTTGAAAAAGGCTCGATTCAGGCAATTTCAGGCAAATCGTGGACAGCACCTTCTTTTGTTAATGGAAAAGTGTTTGTTAGAAATCTTACAGGAATGGCATGCTATAAGTTAAGGTAAATATTCACTATTAAATCAGGTTAAGATGAACTTAATAAAATATCAGATTTTAACGCTTATAACTTTTTTAAGTATTTCTGCTATTACAGTCGCTCAAAATGCAGATGAGATAATTGCCTTGCATATTAAAGCTCATGGAGATACTGAGAAGTGGGAGACTATTAAATCGATGGAAATTACCGGAAGGTTTACTGCTTTTAGTGTTGAAGAAGACTTTTATGCAATTAAAACAGATACTGGAGCTTATTACGCTGAATTACATTTAGGGCAACACAAAGTAAAAGAATCGTTTAATGGCACAACTGGTTGGACAATCGACCCATGGCAGGACTTTGTTTTCCCAAGAGAATTGAATAGTACCGAGATCAACGTTTTTGAACAAAAGGCCGAATTTTTCACTCCATTTTATAGTTACAAGGAAAAGGGACATAAAGTAGAATTACTGGGCAAGCAAAATGTTGATGGAGTTGATATGTACGTGATAGTACTAACGAGGCCCAGTGGCAAATCAGAAACATGGTATCTTGATGCTAATACATATCTCGAATACAAATGCGAATCGGTTTGGACAGATTTTGCCTATCCTGCTCAGGCAGAGACATTTTTTGATGATTTCAGGACTATTGATGGCTTGGTTATTCCATTTTTTGTCGAGCGTACTTACTACCAACGCGACAGAATTACTCAGATTGAAAATATTGAGTTTAACACGAATATTAACAGTAGTTTATTTGAGATGCCCCAAAGTGAAGAAATTAAGGAATTGACTTTTATGGTGGGAGAATGGGATGTAAAAGTTGAGGCTTGGTCGGAGCGCAGGAAAAGATGGTATACTGCTGATAGCACGATTTCTACAATTAATTTCATAGCCACCAATTTACTACAGGAAAAAATAAACTATGAAGTATTTTTTGTGCAGTCGAAAATTATTAACTATACATACAATTCAGCAACCAAGAAATACAGAATAACTGTTTTTAACGGCTTTTCTTCTGATGTTGAAGTATTGGAGGGTAACTTTACTGATAGCACTTTTATTGCAGAAAACACAAATATTAGCTACGGAGACTCTACACAAAAAATCGCATTTTCTCAGATTACCATAAGCGAAATCAAACAAAACAGTTTCGTACTTGAAATAATGAATTCAAACGATAAAGGAAATACGTGGAATCCTGGTGTTAAATTAACTTATATCAGGAAAAAGTGATAAGGTTAATTAATCATGCCGCAACGATTCCAACGGATCTTGTTCAGCAGCTTTTTTGGCAGGCAGCCATCCAAAAATTATCCCTACAGTGGCAGCAACCCCAAAAGAAAGTAAGATTGATCCAAACGAAACTATAGTAAGTATATCCGTGGAAGCAGTAATTATCTTAGCCATAATAACACCAAACAAAATACCAATCAATCCGCCTGTGATGCTTATGAAGGTTGCTTCTGCCAAAAACTGAAAAACAATATCATTTTTAGTTGCACCGATTGCGCGCCTCACACCTATTTCGCGTATACGTTCCATAACTGAGGCAAGCATAATATTCATAATTCCTATGCCACCAACTATAAGCGAAATACCGGCTATTGCTCCTAATACAATATTGAAGATATCTTTGGTTTTTTGTTCCTGTTTGAGGAGTAATTCGGGAATAGTGATCTCAAAATCATCAACCCCCATATGACGTCTGGTAAGTATCTGTTCGATAGCCTTTGTTGTTGATGATAACTGGCTGCTTTCTTTAACCTGCACAACAATTTTACTGAGTTGGTTTTCACCCTCACCCCCATTTTCAGATGAGGACGTAATTATAACATTACCCCCAAAATTAATTAGCTGTGACCCTCCACCTATAAGTTCCGATTGTGCAACAAGCGACCTGTCTTTGTAACGTAGAAGTAGGGTTTTTATTGGCACATAAACATTTTTATTATAATTGCTAACTCCCATCTCCTCTGCTTTTTCGCTAAGCAGAACACCTTTAAGAACTCCGATTACTTTTAGCCAGATGGTACCGCATTTTAGTTGTTTTCCAAGAGGGTCTTCCTTTGGAAAAAGTTTAGCTACTACTTCGGGACCAATAACACAAACAGGAGCCCCCATTTCCATCTGCTGTTTACTAAAAACAGAACCTCGTTTCAAGGTTTGATTAAACAAGGAAAAGTAATCAGAAGTTACACCGCTAAGATTAACAGTTAAATTTTTACCATCGCGCAAAGCAGGTGTTGAATAAACTATCTCGGGGCTTACTTTTTCAACGGTTGGCAATGTTAACAGAATATTTTCAGCATCTCTTAATGTTAGTCCTGGTGAAAACTTTTTACTCATCAACTTAGTTTCATCCTCTCCCTCAGCAATGGCATCCTCCCCCTCATTAGTAACCTTAGGAGTAATAATAATATTATTTAATCCAACAAGTTTTATCTGCTCAAGAATTTCCTGCCGTGCACCATTTCCAATGGCAAGCATGGCAATTACAGCTGCTACACCAAATATAATACCGAGAGCAGTTAATACCGACCTGAATTTATTTGTAAAAACAGCTTCGAGCGAAATAGACAGAATTAAGAAATATCGTTCCAAGGGTTTATGAGTGAATGATTGAATGTTTATATATGATTAGTTATTGGCCGGGGGACGGTTTCCTCTTTGTCCTTTCATTTTTTTTGAAGGTGGTTTGCCTGGTTTTTCAGGTTTTTTCTCTTCTATTTTCAACTGCTCAACTTTGTACTTTTCAACTATAGAACTATCCAGCAGTTCAAGAGTCCAGTTTTCAGACCCCTCAGGTGGGATTAGATAAATATCATCACCTTCTTCTAACCCTTCATTAATAATAATGCCGGTTTCATTTGTTTTGCCAGTGAAAACCTGCTTTCTTCTACCGGATGAATACACAAAAGTTATAGAATCAATAACATTAACACCCTCAATTGGAACGAATAGCACTGAATCGATAACCTCGGTTATAATGCTGTTTTTTGTTGTCATGGATGGCCTAATTACTGAATCATACCCATCAATGTTTATCATAACCTCAAAAACTTTGGCGTTGGAATTCCGCATTTGTTCTCCCATATTTGCAACTTCAAAAACCATTCCTGTAAAGCTTTTGTCGGGAAATGCATCTACCTCTATTACAGACTTCTGTCCGGCTCTTACACGACTAATGTCGATTTCATTTACGTACGTGCGTGAATTCATTGCAGATAGGTTGGGCAATGTAGCAACTACATTTTCCCACATGCTGACCTGAGCACCTACGCCTTGTTTTTTACCACTCCAGTCGCGTTTATAGTTTACCATTCCCGACTTAGGAGCAGTAATAATAAATTCTTTTTTCAGTTCATGGTACTCGTTAAGTTCTCTTCTTGCTTTTTGCAGGTTTGTTGCAACTTCACGCATATCAGCTTCGGCTTTCTGATGCTTGATTGTATAGTTTTCAATATTTTGATCAAGGGCACGTTGGGTTTTGTCGAAGTCAATTTTTACCTGCCGTTGAGTTGCCGGTGGTTCATAAATCGACTGATCGACAACTATTTGTTTTTCTTCAAGGGTAAACTTAAGGTTTATAAGTTCATCTCTGGTAGCACGCAAAGTAAGAGTTGTATCCAATTGTGTTTTTACGAACTGAGTTTCCAGTTTTTCAACTTCAAGCTCCTGATCGGTAATTTTATTTTGCAAATCACTTCGATCGAGGGTTGCCACCCATTGTCCTGAATCAACAACGGTACCGTCAGGAACTATATCCTCAATCATATACCTGTGAATACGCGCATTTCGTAAAGCATTGGGATTCGGTCCTTTAATATCTTCACTGCTCCGAGCTTCTAATTCACCGGTAGTAGTAACATCAATAACAAATGTTCCTCTTTTAACTTCGACGGTAATGGTACTTGATGTTTCTATCGTGGAAGATGAAAAAAACCATATTAAAATTACTAATATTATTAGCGATATGGAAAGTATTATTCTATTCTTGCGATTCATATTTATGAAAATTAAACGGTAAAAATAAAACAAAAAACCCCGGAAGTTTCCAACCGGGGTTAAATTTATTATTTAATCTAATAATGTAATATCTGAACCTGAGCCCAATAAACAGCGGCTCCGGCCAGATAGCCCAACAATGCCAAAATGCTTATCTTTTTCATATACCAGATAAAATCAATTTTTTCCATTCCCATGGCAGCTACACCTGCTGCTGATCCGATAATAAGAATACTTCCACCAGTACCAGCACAATATGCAAGGAATTCCCAGAAAATACCATCTACAACAAAATATGCTTCATATCCGGTTGCACCTGCCTGAGCAACTTCATACATTCCCATCGCACCGGCCACGAGTGGTACATTATCAACTATTGCAGAAAGTACTCCAATAATAAGGTTGATCACGTAAATATTGCCAACGTTAACATTTAGCCAGTCGGCAAGCAATGTAAGATGTCCGGCCGATTGCATCGCAGCTACAGCCGATAATATTCCTAAAAAGAAGAATATTGTAGGTACATCAACCTTACGCAACACTCCCATTACTGTTAATGTACGACGATCCTTAAGCGGTTTGGACCTGTGCATTATTTCGGTTGTAACCCATATAACACCCAAACTCAACAACATTCCCATATATGGTGGCAAATGAGTTACAGTTTTAAATACAGGAACAAATAACAATCCACCAACTCCCATATAAAACAATAAATTACGTTCAAATGGGGTTGTAAATTCTTTCGTTTCGGTTTCGTTCAATTTAGGGCGTTCAATATCACCTTTTAGGTAAAACGACAGAATTACCACCGGAACTACCATAGTTACCAGACTTGGAAGGAATACCATTAAAATGATATTAACCGTAGTAACCTGACCTCCAATCCAAAGCATAATTGTAGTTACATCACCAATAGGCGACCATGCTCCACCTGCATTAGCAGCAAGAACAACCATTGAGGCATATAGCCATCGTTCTTTCTGGTCGGCAATTAGTTTACGCAATAAGGCAATTAGGACTATTGTTGTTGTTAAATTATCAAGTGTAGCTGACATGAAAAAGGTTAGAATACTAATTATCCATAAGAATTTTACCTTATTTGTGGTTTTAATTTTATCAGTAATAATTTTAAATCCCTCGTGTTGGTCAACAGTTTCAACGATTGTCATCGCACCTAATAGGAAAAATAGGATTGTAGATATTTCCGCAAGATGATGCATTACATCATAATGAGTGATAAAATTAAGCATGTCGCCAGAGGTTGGATTTTCGATGCCAGCTTCATGCACATAACCTCGCCATGATTGGCTGAGGAATTGGCCCGTTTCATTTAGCATATTTAAAATATCCACACGTCCAAAAACAAAGATTACCCACATAGCCATACCAAGTATAAGCGCTGAGGCTGCTTTGTCTACTTTTAAAGGATGTTCGAGGGCAATTGCTGTATATCCAAGAACAAAAACTACTACCATTAAAATAAACATATCATAATATTTTTTGATTAATAAGGGCGCAAATGTATGTAATCAAATTGATTAAATAAAAGTTAATATGTAATATATTACATCTAACCCGAATTTATAGTGTGTCTAAATAAAGTTTTTACGTACTGGGTTTTCTGGCAAGAAACTATCGAGTTTCGATCAATCCATCAATCGAACTCTCATTCTCCACTCATAACCCTTATTCGGTGAGCGATACACACTCAATTCTATAATCTATTTTTTATCATCCTCATCTACCCTTGTATTTTTTGCAGAAGGTTGTTCGTTTTTGGCATCTTCAATAATTTTTTTCAAATCATCAATTGTGAAATTAAATCGTTTAGCCATATATGAAATAGAATATTTATTGCCAATATTTTGACGAATGCCAAGTTTTGTGCGCAAATAAGGTTCGCCTATATTATTCAATTTAGCGATTTGGGCAAGAGTCAGTGATGTATCTATTTTTGCCACATAGCCTTGTGATTCATCATTATTATTATTTTTCACATCTGTATTACACGCTACAATGCTGAGTACTAACAGCAAACCAATAATAAAATTTTTAATAGTCATAGTTTTGATTTTAGTTAAAAAAGACTGACAACTTTAGATGGATTTGAAAGTTGTAATTCTTTAGACGAAATTCATTGATATCGGGTTCAAACTTCAAAAATAATTAGTTCGACAAAAGTATAAAAATCAAGTTATTAATAAAATGAATTTCAGATAATTTTGTTTATAGGTAAATAATTAAATATTGAGTGTTCATTGTTTATTTGTTAATGAAAACATAGGATGATATAGAACAGTTCTTTTTTTCTTAATTTTGCCAATGTAAAATAAAATCACAAATTTGAAATTACTACTATTTGATTTTGGAGCAGGTGAAATAATGCTGGTAGTTCTGGCAGTACTTCTAGTTTTTGGCCCAAGTAAGATCCCTGAAATAGCAAGAACCCTAGGTAAATTCGTCAATGAAATAAAGCGTGCTTCTGAAGATATCAAAACAGAAATTAACCGCGAAGGCGACCGCTTAGACCGTGAAAAAAAATTGGAAGAATATAAAGCCTCCCTTGAGAATAAAGCAAATCAAACCACAGAAGAAACTACTAACCAGTCTCAATAAATCTTATACAATAGCGTTAATGAATTATCAACATATAAATGCCCACATGAATAAGTTATTTTCTGGTATATTACTACTTGTTGTACTGCTTATGTTTCCAACTTTGTTAGTTGCACAGCGTAACCCTGCTAAAGGTGCTGATGAGGCATTTTCAAAACAACAATATTCATTAGCTATTGATAAATATAAAAAAGCCTATTCCAAAGTAAAAAAGAACAAGGACGAAAAAAATAGGATTACTGCCCAATTAGCTGAATGTTATCGCCTTACGAGCAATTATAAAAGGGCATCAGCTTCCTATAAACGACTTATAAAAAATGAATGGGACAAACGTAATCCGGAGATTCTTCTTCATTATGCCAATATGCTTAAAATAAACGGTGATTATGCTGATGCAATAGCACAATTTAACTCGTATGCCGAAAGAGTGCCCGAAGATCCAAGAGGCCGCAGAGGGGCTGAAACAACTGCTTTGATTGAAGAATGGATTGAAAATCCTTCGAAATATGAAGTTACTAATGTGAAGAAAATTAATTCACGTGAAGCAGATTTTGCGCCTTCATTTACTACTGAAAATTATAATGAGATTGTTTTCACATCAACTCGCGAAGGTGCATCAGGTAAGGAAACAGACAATTGGACTGATCAAAACTTCAGTGACCTTTTTATTGCAAAAATCGACAGAAAAGAAGAATGGTCGGAACCAGTACTTTTTGATAATACAGAGAATATAAACACCACTGCAAATGAGGGAGCAGCTACTTTCAATTCGAAATTCAATACAATTTATTTTACGAAATGCCCCAATGATCAGCAAAAAGAATCGGGATGCCAGATTTACAAAGCCAGGCGTACAGGTCGTGCCTGGGGAAAACCCGAGATGGTTGAAATTTCAAGTATCGACACAATGTCGACGATTGGGCAACCTACCGTTAGCGAAGGTGAGCTCGTTATTTATTTCTCGTCAAACAGACGTAATGGTATGGGTGGCAACGATATTTGGGTTGCATACAGGGATTCGAAATCAGATGGTTTTGGGAGACCCATGAATTTGGGAGAAGTTATTAATACTCCAGGTGATGAAATATTCCCGTTTTTAAGAAACGATACAACATTATTTTTTGCTTCCGACGGGCATGGTGGAATGGGTGGAATGGATATTTTTGTATCAACTATCGATACCGCTGGTAACTGGGGTGAGCCGAAAAACTTAAAATACCCTATTAACTCAACATTTGATGATTTTGGAATAGTATTTCACCCATATGACGAATACGGGTTTTTGAGCTCTAACAGGAAGGGTACAAAAGGTCTCGAAGATATTTGGTATTTTATTGAACCTCCTCTTGAATTTACATTAAACGGTACAATTAAGGACGACCGCACATTAATGTATATGGGAGATGTAAATGTACAGTTAGTTGGATCAACTGGCCTTTCGGTAACTACGCGAACCAACGATGTGGGTTACTTTAGCTTCGGCAAGAGCCAACTTGAACCCAACACTATGTACGAATTACTTGTTGCTAAACCAAACTATTTTAACGAAAGAGGAACATTTACAACAGTTGGTGTTGAATTCAGTAAAGATTTTGTTAAAGATTTTAGTCTGATACCCATACCGGCCGAACCAATTCCTCTGCCTGAAATCCTTTACGATCTTGCAAAATGGGATTTGAAACCTCAATATGAGGATTCGCTTCAGAATTTAATTCATACATTACGCGATAACCCGAATATTGTAGTAGAATTAGCTTCACATACCGATGCACGTGATAGTCATGAAAGAAACGATATACTCTCACAACGTCGTGCACAATCGGTTGTTGATTACCTGATAATCAGAGGTATTGATCCCCCCAGACTTGTAGCCAAAGGCTATGGCGAACGCGTACCCCTTTCGCTTAAAAAGGATGTTATTCGCGATGGTTTCCCTTTTACCACTGGGACAACCCTTGATGAAACCTATATTGAATCACTTTCAACTAATAATGAAAAAGAAGCAGCTCACCAGTTAAACCGTCGTACTGAGTTCAGGGTATTACGTAAAGACTATGTGCCACAATCTACGAATATTGATATTGCAACAATTAACATTGCTATAAATCCGGAGGATAATGCGATTATGTTTACAGAAGCACCTAATTCGGGCACATATATTTCTACATGTATTATTAATGGTTATAATGAAGATTTTGCTTTTGATAAAACCGCTGATGCAATGATATCATTAGATCAGGCAATGGATCTCCTGAAATGGGGAGCGATTAGCAAAGAAGATTTTGAAGGTGACCCGGAACGTGTTCTTGCAGATAATACCATTGCCGACAGAGCAATTATCAATATTAAAGAAATAAATATTGCCAACAAAAAGGTTGAAAACGTAAAAATTAAAGTAACTTACAAATTAAATTACGGACTCGTATTTGGCGACAAACTGATGAAACAATTCGGGAAATATTCATACAACACAAAAACACATAAACTCACTATTGAGTGATTGATAAGGAATGGTGAATAATAACCTATTGACTAATCACCAATTAACCAATTAACCATGACCAAACAATCACGATACATGCAGCGAGGAGTTTCGGCCTCAAAAGAAGATGTTCACGCAGCTATCAATAATCTGGATAGAGGAATATTTCCAAATGCATTTTGTAAAGTGATTCCCGACATACTTGGCGGAGATGATGAGTTTTGCAATATTATGCATGCTGATGGTGCTGGAACAAAATCTTCGCTTGCATATATTTACTGGAAAGAAACGGGTGATATAAACGTGTGGAAAGGTATAGCACAGGATGCAGTTGTTATGAACCTTGACGACTTACTTTGTGTTGGTGTTACTGATGACATAATAATCTCATCAACTATAGGAAGAAATAAAAACCTGATTCCTGGCAGTGTTATCGCCGCAATAATAAACGGTACTGAAGAATTTCTTGGCAACATGCGTAATATGGGTATTGGCATTTACCTGACCGGCGGCGAAACAGCAGATGTTGGAGATATTGTTCGTACTATTATTGTCGACTCAACCGTTACGGTACGCGTACGCCGGGATCAAATAATTGAAAACAAAATTCAACCAGGCGACGTTATTATTGGCCTTTCGTCTAGCGGACAGGCAACATACGAAAATGAGTATAATAGTGGTATGGGAAGCAACGGTCTTACTTCTGCGAGGCACGATGTATTTTCGAAAAGCTTTGCTACAAAATATCCCGAGAGCTTCGACCCACTTGTTCCTAAAGAGTTGGTATACTCCGGTAGTATGTCGTTAACTCAGCCAAGTGTGATTGAAGGTGTAGATATGGGGAAATTAATATTATCACCTACACGTACCTACGCTCCGCTTATTAAATCTATCCTTGAAACGTATAGAGGCACAATAAATGGCATTATACATTGCAGCGGTGGTGCTCAAACTAAAGTCCTTCATTTTATTGATAAACTGCACGTTATTAAAGATAATATGTTCCCTGCTCCTCCCTTGTTTGAGTTAATCCAATCGCAATCGTGTACACCTTGGGAAGAAATGTATAAAGTGTTTAATATGGGACATCGTATGGAGTTATATGTGCCCCAAACGATAAGCGATGATATCATTAAAATTTCAAAATCCTTTAATATTGATGCTCAAATTATTGGACGCGTGGAGTCATCCGAATCAAAAAAGCTTACAATAATATCACAATACGGTACTTTTAATTATTAGGGATATTTCACATTATTATCTGCCTGAGGCAATTTAACTATGAGGTTTATCAAAATACAAGTAGTTGAAATTTTTATTCAGTAATTAGTCTTTCCAAACAATCATCTCTGTACTACTTTACTTATCATTCTTTTTGTTCCTGTATCCACTTCAATAAAATAAAGCGCGGGGATTAACTCACTTAAATCAATAGTAGCTTGCCCCGACATAAAATCAGCCTTCATAGATGCAACTACTTTGCCTAATGAATTATAAACTATTACATCCATTACCTTCGTTTCAGAATTTATCTTTAGCGTATAGAATCCAGCACCAGGATTAGGAAAGATACCGATCTCATTGTTGGTAGTAAATTCTTCAACGCTGATCACAGTTGTTGATGCAGGGAATATAATATCATCAAGCCATGCACAATCGTTTCCACCGGAAGTATTCATATCCTTTTCATAGGACCATAGTAACAAATGTTGACCGGCTGCCACATCAATAGTTACAACCTCCCAGTCCTCCTCTCCTGACCATTCGGCTTGTTTCGTCCCATCAATATAGAATCTCAAAAAGTCCCATGAATATTCGGAGGATACTTTGCGGGCAAAACATATTTCATCATCCTCAACCACCTGAAGGGTAATGGCAAGCTCCGAAGTTTCATTGTCGCCAATGCTTCCCGATCGTGAAGAGTACTGCCCATTAAAAGGATTATCGGTAATTACCTGCCATGCAGCATTACCGCCCATCTGCCAGTCAAAAGTCGAGAAATCACCTGATTCAAAATCTTCAATTATCAAGCCAATGCTTTGATTGAATGCATTCTGGCAAATGTAATCACACACATTTAACTCACAATCAAGTGTTATAGAAGTGCCAACCGGAGCAGTAATATCAACATCCACATTATAATCTGCATATTTTGATTCGCCGGCCTGTAATCCTCCTAAATCAACAATGTCAGGGCTAATTGTTAAATACGGACTACCGGAAATCAGCTCCATAAATGATGAAGAACAATCGCTATGTCCGGAATTTAAGGCAAGAATAGAAATTATGGCTAACTCACCGGGATCTAATTGCCCATTTCCGTTACCTCCTGTATTATCATCGATAACCATATTTCCTATTTCCGGTACCGGAGCATTAATCACTATTTCAAAATTCGACACCCATGTATTTCCGTCACTCTCGCAAACAAGGCTAAAATCCACAGCATGCTGATTAGGCACATTAGCACCTATATAAAACGAAAAAGCTTCTGAATTAACAACTGTATCGCCTGCAGGAATATCACCAAAGTACTCAGTATCGTCGCCCAATGTTATGAAACTATCATCCACAATAAGTGTAGCAGTTACATCAGAGGCATCCTGCGCACCTAAATTACTTACAGCAACTGTTAGCAAAATTGCTTCACCAAAATCAGGAATTCCATTATTGTTACCAGTGGGATCAAGAACCTGATGGTTATTATAAATTACATATGCACCCTCTGCCGGCACAAAAGTTATGTTATTTGTGTCGGGCAGGCAGTTGTTTCCTACAACAATTAGTAATGCATCACCAACTTCGGTAACCAGCGGATCGAATAAAAGTGTAACATTTCCGGCTACATCAGTTTCATCAGATGCGTAAAGAACGCCATCTTTAATTATTGTACAGGTAAAGTTCTCCATTGGTAATCCGTAGCTTGTAACACTTACTTCGGTAGAGGTAGTACCTACAGCTATTTCATCTTCATAAACTACATCAATATCAATGGGTTCGGTTGTCCAAACTCTAAGGGCAGGATCACCCAGAATGTTAATATCGTAAAAATTCCATCGCAGGGCACCTTCTTCCCACTGACCCGGAGCTTCAACCCAGGGAGCAGTTTGAATTTTACTTTCAACAAAGGCACTTCCGAGATGAACTAATTCTTCGTTATATAGCGCGTCAACCATTTCACGATGAAGATGCGCTGCAGGGCCTTCCGTTTGCCCTTCATTAAACCATCCGTAACGCGAGTTTCCAATCACACTTACTGCAAAATTGTCGATAGTTACCATCTTTTCGAGGATACAGTCATTATTATCAAACGAGCCGCAGTCGCAGCCATGCGTATGAAATAAAGTGAAGTTATGATCAACACCGTTAACTGCATAAAAATTTGAATTTGTAATATCGGAACTATAAAGATGAGCAACATACGATGGGCTTGCATGGCCAACATGGTGAATAAACTGTTTACCCTGATTTATTTCATTCATTAGTGTGCTGCCGTACCATGGGCCATCATGTTCATAAAGAGAATCAATAGGATATGTTTCAGGTATGCCAATGGTTGTATACCCATTATCACTTCGTTCACCAATTAGAAGATCTAAGTAATCCCTGCCCCAGGTTTCGGGATTCGAGTAAAGGTGCTCACCTGCCAACAATGGGTTTGTGAACTCTCCCAAAACCGGATTATTCTGATAATTAATACTCTTGTGAATTATTCTTGCAAGCTCTGTTGCATTACTGAATGGATATCTGGCGACAGCCACTTCAGGAAGAAGATCATCCTCATCGGGCTCGCCCCATCTGTTATCATTATCATCGTTCCAGGTCCCATCTAACGCCGAATAATACAAATCGGAAGGGATATCATTGCTGGTATATCCCCCACCCGACTGGACATAGCAGTAAAAACCACGATATGGTATATGCTCAACATCGCCACCAAGAAGAACATACTCAATATCGCTTTGCTGGTATTCCTGAATAATGAAATTCCTGATTTTCTCCTGTAAATCCTGCCCCGTTATATTGGTTGAAATATATTCGGTAGTAGTAACCTCGCTTTTAATTCCCCGACTTAAATATATGTTTCTTAAGTCCGCAAATCCATCCTCAAATTGATTTGGGGTAATAATTAGTAGTTTGTAGTTATTCTCTGATCTTCCACGAAATGAGTCGTATAGGTTAGCCGCTTCCGGGTTTTGTGCAAAATTTAGCAAGTTTCTTTTAGCCTTTTTTGACGCTGTTAAATTATTAAGTGCTGATATGGCTTCATTATTAGAAGTTGTTTCAATAACGATTGTAACTTTTTTGAAATAAGTAATCTGTCCTTTTGCGGGAATATATACTATAGGTGTAAAAGTTGACATTGCCAGTCCAAATCCATTTAAGTAGCTGGTTGAAAGCCCACCGGTTGATTGCTGTGGATAAGTATGATTTGACATATAAACTTTTTCGTTTACCTGAAAATCCGTCTCACCAGGAATAGAAAGTGGTTTTGAGCTCTGATAAGGAAACAGCTTGAAGTTACCTTCGATTGTAGTTTCATCTTCACCGATAAACTTTATTGAAGTAGCGCTCTCTCCCGGCGGCATCAACAAACTAACTGCAAAATAGGGTAAGGCCGGTTCACCGACAATACCGGTTAACAAAGTTTTTTGAAATGTAATTGTATGATAATTATTTTGATAACTGATTTTGGGAGCTTCGAAATAATAAGTTTTTGAAACAGTTCCGGCTAAAACAACTGTTACTGTAAGCACTAATATAAGGATTAAGCTAATCTTCTTCATCGTAATTAAGTTTAAAGGATCAAATATACACAATCAAGACAACGATATTATCAGTCAGTTGCATTATCGTAAATATTTACGGTTTTTTTGAATATAAAATTTGTGAATCAGTCAGAGTAAAAAAGAAATATTATTTTTATCAAAAAAAAGTATATGAGTGAATATATGAAGAAAGTAATAATTTTTGGTGGTAGTGGTTTTATTGGCAGACACCTTGTTAATGAACTAAAGGATAATTATGATGTTGTTGTGGTTTCGCGTAGGCAACGAACGGTGGCTAAACAATTTGGGGGAAATGTCATAGTTGAAAGATTACGCACAAGAGATGTAACTCAACTTTCAGCGCAAATGGAAGGTGCCGAAGCAATTATAAACCTTGCCGGAGAAAATGTTGCCGGGCGCTGGAATAAAAAAAAGAAGGATAGGATAAAAAATAGCCGAATTGATACTGACACAATAATAGCGAGAACAATAATAAAATTAGCAAAAAAGCCGGAAGTTGTAATTCAAGGTTCCGGAATAGGTGTTTATGGTTTAAGCCGCAACACTATCGATGTTACCGAGGAGACATCATTAGGACAGCGAGGGTTTTTAACAAAAGTTGGAATTGAACATGAGTTCATGTTTAAACAACTTGAGAAATTAACCAGAGTTATTTATTTGAGAACCGGTTTGGTACTCGACGCCAATGAGGGTGCTCTCCCAAAAATGGTTAAGCCGTATAAATTTTATGCCGGAGGCAAATTTGGCAGTGGGAATCAATGGAATTCATGGATACATATAAAAGATGAAGTAAGGGCAATCAAGTTCTTAATTGAGAATAAGAACACCAGTGGAGCTTATAACCTTACGGCGCCAAATCCTATAACACAAAAACAATTTGCAGTCGCATTAGGGCATGCACTTAAACGCCCGTCATATTTAGCTAAACCTGCTTTTTTATTAAGATTAATACTAGGAACTATGGCTGATGAGCTGTTGTTGAAAGGATTAAAAGTACTACCTAAACATTTAACTGACGCGGGCTTTAAATTTAACTTTGAAACTATTGATGAAGCATTAGTTAACATTGCAAATAAGACATAATTAATTATAAAATGAATATCCCTTTAGTGCTTGATGCAGAACCTGTTTCGTATATAATTGGCAATGATGCCCTGGAAAAATCAGCCAACAAGTTTAATAAATATAAACGTATTATTGTAATCACAGATGAGAACGTTGAGAAATTCTGTCTCCATGTTTTCAAACAAAAACTACCTTTAATTAATATTGATGGTGTTATAACTATAAAAAGCGGTGAAGAACATAAAACCATTAACCAGCTAACTTATATTTGGAATGAGCTCACACGTTTAAACGCCGATCGCGACGACCTAATTGTTAACCTTGGCGGTGGTGTGGTTACTGATATAGGTGGCATGGCAGCAGCAACTTTTAAAAGGGGACTGGTATTCATTAACTATCCTACAACATTGTTAGGGATGGTTGACGCAGCCATAGGTGGAAAAACAGGCATCGACTTTGAAGGATTTAAGAATCAGGTCGGACTATTTGTAGCTCCCAAATGCGTAATTATTGATCCTGTTTTTTTGCATACACTTGAAGATGTGCAATGGCAATCGGGTTTTGCCGAGGTACTAAAATACGGTTTGATAATGGACAAAGAACTATGGCAAAAGCTGGAGGGTATTAAGTATAATGAAGTTGTTGATTGGAATATGGTGATAATTAAAGCTGCCCGCGACAAGATTGACATTGTTCGTTGCGACATACTTGAAAAAGGTATTCGAAAGAATCTTAATTTCGGTCATACTGTGGGTCATTCTCTGGAGTCGTTTTACCTAAAATCAGCAAATCCCGTAACTCATGGAATGGCAATTGCAGCAGGTATGATTTGTGAATCATGGTTGTCATCAAAAATTTTTAATATTGAATGTACAAAATTGAATACTATCGTTGACATGATTGATAAAAATTTTAACCGTTTCGATTTTACTACGGACGATATTCCTGGAATTATGCAACTTATGAGGCAGGATAAAAAAGTTAGAGAGAACAAACATAACTTCAGCCTCCTTAGAAAACTAGGGAAAGCTGTTCATGAAATTGAAGTTGACGACAAACTAATAATACAAAGTCTTGAATTTTATGTTAACCGTAAAAGCTGTGATTAATTGAATATTCTGTTAAATAAGATATCAAACAGTGTTTACGGCACAGTAGCTATCCAAGGGTCAAAAAGCATTAGTAACCGCCTTTTGATTATGAGGGAATTGTCGGGTAATCTATGCACAATCGAAAATCTATCTCAATCAGATGATACGCAACGATTGCTGTTCTATATAAACATGATAAATACATGTGGCAAGTCGGGCATACTGATGATTTTGGATGCGAACAATGCCGGGACAGTATCACGGTTTTTAACTGCTTATGTGGTTTACAGAGAGGGTACATGGCTGGTAACGGGTAACCTGAGGATGAAACAACGACCTATTAAAGGGCTTGTTGATGGGCTTAGACTACTTGGCGCCGACATAACCTATACCGATAAGGAGGGAGCAATTCCTTTGCTCATAAAGGGGAGGGAAATAAGAGGTGGAAGTATATGGGTGGATGTTTCAGAAAGCAGCCAGTTTATAAGTGCTATTATGATGATAGGTCCATATCTTGAACAAGGGCTGAAAATAAGATTTAAAGGTGATCCCGTTTCACTTCCTTATATTAAAATGACACAAAAGCTGATGCAAAAATTCGGTGCAAATGTTGAATTAAATGAAGGAGGTGTAGTTATATTGCATGGCAAATACCAATTTCATCAGTGCACAGTAGAATCCGACTGGAGTTCATCCTCATACTGGTATGAAACGGTGGCATTGTCGGATCATGCGGAAATATTCATTCCCGGATTGTATAAAAATAGCCTGCAAGGCGACAGCGTGCTTGCCGAAGTATATGAACAATTGGGAGTTACAACACTTTATGAAAACAATGGAGTCAAGCTTATTAAAACAGGCAATATCGTTAAGAAATTCTCCTTCGACTTTATAGGGTGCCCCGATATTGTACCAGCAGTTATGGCAACCTGCGCGGCTCTTGGAATTAAATCTGTTTTCAGAAATATCGAACATTTAGCTTTTAAAGAATCAAACCGGATAATAGCTTTGAGTCAGGAATTGAAAAAAATAGGAGCTTCGCTTAAAAAAGATAAAAACAGTTATTTATTAACACCAGTTGCTAATGTTCCTTACAACAATTTGGAGTTTAGCACCTACGGCGACCATCGCATTGCTATGTGCCTCGCTCCCCTTGTACTTAGATACAATAAAGTTGAGATTTATAATCCGGATGTTGTAAAGAAATCTTACCCTGAGTTTTGGGATGATTTTAAAAAACTTAAGTTTGCAGATTTAAAAAATGATAATAAAGAAAATAATTTGACACTCGCATGAATCCAAAGGAAGTTGATATTTTCATTCCATGTTTTATTGATCAGGTTTATCCCCACACCGGATTTAATATGGTAAAAGTATTGGAAAAGGCAGGTGTAAAAGCTCATTACAATACAAATCAAACTTGCTGCGGACAGTTGGCATTTAATAGTGGGTTTTGGGATGAGGCGAAAAAGCTTGGTGAAAAATTTATTAAAGATTTCAATAATGAGCATATGATAGTCGGACCTTCTGCCTCATGTATTGGATATGTGCGTAAAGGTTATGATGAGCTTTTTTACAATGGAGCATTACATAACGAATATAAACAATTACAGCGAAACATTTACGAAATAACCGACTTTTTAGTAAATATTGTGAAGGTTACAAATTTTGGGTCAGTGTTTGAACATAAAGTAACTTACCATGATTCGTGTGCTGCTCTGCGTGATTACAAACTAAAAGACGAACCCCGTCAGCTATTAAGTAATGTAAAGGGGCTGGAGCTCATTGAAATGAAAAATACTGATGAATGTTGCGGGTTTGGAGGTACTTTTTCAATAAAGTTCGAACCAATCTCCACAGCAATGGCCGAACAGAAAGTTCGTAATGCCCTTGATACAGGTGCCGAATACATTGTTTCAACCGATAGCTCTTGCCTGATGCACCAATTTGCATATATTAAAAAACATAACCTGCCCATAAAAGTTGCCCATATTGTGGATGTGCTGGCATCAGGGATATAGTGTATAAAATACTAGCGCACGATTGTATCGCGTGGCAAAAACTTAACCAACTCTCTTTCCCCCAAAGGTTTACCAATAATTTTCATGCTTTCGTCTAATACGAAAATTGTAGGTGTTGCAACAATGCCATACTCCTCAACAATGGGGCCGTTCCACCCTTGTAGCTCAGCAACTTGCACCCATCCATAACCTCCTTCTTCTATACTTTTCATTAAGTCATCCTTCGATTCGTCAATCGATACAGCAATAACCTCAAAGTTCTTACCCTCATTGTAATATGATTTAATTACATCCATAATTTCATCGCAATGCGGGCACCAGCTGGCCCAGAAAATAAGTAGAGTAAGTTTAGCATTAATCTTACTTAAAGAAACTTCTTTACCAACAATATCAATTGTAGTAAAGTCATGAGCCGGTTGCCCGATGGCGAGTTTTTTAATCAATTCCAGCTTGTTTTCAAGTTTTAGTTTACGTTCGGTATTTTCACAAAACTGATCGAGTGCACTGGCATTTGCAATATGTTCCAAACCTTTTTCGAAACCAATTGATTCGAACCCGTTTATTAAAAAATCAGTTATAAACTCATAAACCTGCTGATTTACTTGAGCATGACTAAATATAGAATCAACTCCCATCAACATGTTATCTTCCAGCTCCTCTTGCGAATTAGCATTATTCTGATAAAGTGAAAGATATCCCACTATTTTTGATGTGAGAATGGTGCTTCTAATTAGCATTGTATCGTTAAAATCCACCCCATCGAAATAATACTGTTTTAAAAACAAGTTTTGCTCATCATCACTAAGTGTAGGATCAACCATAATCGGCCGATCGGTTTTTAAGTACCTGGAAGCAAGAGTAAGCGGATTATTATCAATTAATTCATCAATACGTTCATTTAACTGCTTTTGTAACAACTCATACTGGTTTAACGCATCAAAAAAGAACTCATCATTGGGAGGATAATTATTAATGAGCGTGCCCAATACATCCAATTTATACATATTCATCCCCTTGATAACAAGGTAATCATAATAGATAAGATTCTCTACAGAGCTGATAATTTGAATACCATCTTCAGCCTCAAACCCCGATATTGTGAACTGGATATCTTCATAATTATATATCAACTCAACAGCTTGTCCGGGCCCTTTGATCACCAAATACATGCCGGGTTCGCGATCTGCCGGTATTATCAAAGTAAAAGCTCCGGTTACATCCGTTTGAGTAGTATCTATAATATTCCTTCTTTCGCCCATAAGGCCCATTAAATAAAGAGTTTCATTTTCCAACCCGGTTATTGTACCGTTAATTTTATGTTCCTGTGCAATACCAGCCACGCTGGCCAACAGTATAACAATTACTAAAAATCTTTTTATCATTTCATGTAAATTATTTCGTTCAAAATTAAACAAAACACTTAATTTTATGGTTTTAACTAACCAGTATTATGAAATTTATAAAAACCACTATTAATGATAGGATTGCAGTAATTACATTTAACAACGACAGCAGGCGTAATTCGTTAAATTCTGAAATGCTTAAAGAAACTGAACTGGCATTTGATAAATTTACAGATGAGGATGTTAGAGTTGTAATCATCAGGAGTAATCCGGAAGCAACAGTTTGGTCGGCAGGTTTGGATATTAGAGAACTTCCTGACCCTGGCAACGACCCCGTACCCTATAGTCATCCTGTTGAAAAGCTAATGCGGAAAATAGAAAATTTTAAAGCACCGGTAATAGCTATGGTAACAGGAACAGTTTGATTGATAAAGATGAAATTGAGGATTTTACCTTTAATATGGCACGCAATATTACGCAAAACTCACCCCTAAGTATAAGAGTAATTAAGGAGCAATTAAATTTACTGGGAAAATCAAGGTCATTAACTCCAGATGTTTTTGAACGCATAAATGAACTTAGAAGTTGCTCATATAATAGCTATGACTTTATAGAGGGTAAAAAAGCTTTTCTCGAGAAACGAAATCCTGTGTTCAAGGGAATGTAATAATTTAATACAAATATGAAATTAAATTATTATTTGTACTTTAGCATAGTTTAAGCTATATCAAATCTTTCTTTTATGAAAAAAGATAATACTTTAAGATTTCTCCATATAATATTAATAATTCCTTTTTTACATTTTATTTTTATAGGTAATATGTATGCCCAAATCCCAACTACTCAGGATTGCAAAGGTGCGATTCCTGTTTGCGATTATGTTTATATCGAAGAATCAACAGCGTGGGGCTTTGGCAATTATTACGAAATACCAACCGGTCAGGTTTGTCCTAATCATTGTATGGATGGTGAGCATAATAGCCGGTGGTACATTTGGACCGTTATTGAGGCGGGTAATCTCAGGTTTGAAATAACACCTCAGATACAAACTGATGATTACGACTGGGCTGTATTTAACCTTACCAATTACACTTGTGATGATATTTGGAGTAACCCGGGATGGACAATGTCGAGTTGTAACGCTGCCGGCGGACCAACACACCAGGGACCTACAGGTGTAAATACATTATTTGGCGGGACATCAAACTGTAACAATGGAGGTCCTACTAACAAATGGAATATCGACCTTCCGGTTTACGAAGGCGAAACATATGTGCTTATTGTGAGCGATTGGACCCAAACTCCGGGTGGTTATACGCTGGATTTTAGTGCATCAACTGCTGTTATTTTTGACGACCAGAGGCCATATTTAGATTATATAGGTGGCGATTTGATTACTGCATGTGGAACAAATGAGTTGTTCATTAAATTCAACGAAAACGTTAAGTGCTCATCGGTTCAACCTTACGATTTTGAACTCGACGGTCCCGGAGGCCCATTTGTTATCGACAGCATTTATGGCGAAACCTGCGATCTTGGCGGAAATAACGAACGTGAATATACATTGTATTTTACTCCACCAATTTATCAGGGTGGCGACTTTACTCTGGAGATAAATCAATTCAGCTTTATATCAGATGCCTGCAACAACTATGCATTAACCGAAATTTACGACTTTTTTGTAGCTTTAGAATCTCCGATTGCGGATGCCGGTGAAGATATTGACATCCCTTATGCAGGAACAGCCACTCTTGACGGATCAGCCAGCAGTGGGTCAGGTTACTATTCATACAGCTGGGAGCCATCTGCATTGCTGGATAATCCGTTAATTCCAAATCCAACTACCGTTACCCTTACATCCAGCACACAGTTTTTTTTATCTGTTAGCGATCAGCAAAGTCTTTGCGTTGGTGAAGATACAATGTGGGTTAATGTGGTTGGTGGTCCTCTTGGAATTACAATGAATGCAAGCAGTAATGAAATATGTAATGGACAAAGGGTTGATTTATTTGTTAACCCCGATGGTGGTGCGGGTAATTATAGTTTTTTATGGACATCAAACCCGTCTGGATTTAATTCAACTGAGCAGTACCCTTCCGATTTCCCAGTTGATGATGTTTGGTATATTGTTAAGGTTACCGATGGCTATACCGAAATTACCGACAGTGTTTTTGTAAAGGTTAATCAAATACCTATTGCCTACGCCGGTGATGATCAGGTAATAAACGAGGGTACAACGACAACACTTAACGGAAGCGCAAGCGGTGGTGCCGGCAACTATGGCTATCAATGGGAGCCTTCAAGCTGGTTGGAAACAAATAACATTCCCAATCCGGTTACTTTACCATTGTATGATCCAACTGTATTTACATTACTTGTTACAGATGAAAACGGGTGTACGAGTATTCCTGATAATGTGTTAATAAACGCAAGTGGTGGCGGATTATCAGCTTTTCCTTGGTCCGACTCAACAGAAATTTGTTTGGGACAATCCACAACAATATCCGCTAATGCAACAGGTGGTGGGCTCGAATACACTTATGAATGGACATCAGTTCCCCCGGGCTTTACTTCTGCGGAAGCGATGATTTTTGTAACACCTTATGTTACTACACAGTACAACTTGCTGTTAATAGATCAATTTGAAAATGAATTTGAAGCCAATATTATTATAACTGTTAACTATCTTCCCGAAATTAATCTTATTCCTTTTAATGCAACCGTAATCGGCATTGATACAATAATAGTATGTGTTCGCGATACTGTGATGCTTGATGCGGGCCATAATGAAGATCCGCCAAATACCGAATATTTCTGGCTGGAAAGTAATCTTGCAAACCGCTACTTTATAGCTTCTACAAATGGCAACTGGACTGATTATCAAAGCCACGCTGTTAGGGTAACAAATGGCATGACGGGTTGTTGCGATACTGGAAGGATTACTATTTTATTCGATTTCAATGAATGTGCCATAGGGATACCTGAAAAACCAACAAATCTGGCGAGTTTGATAAGCATCCAGCCAAACCCTAATAAGGGCAGTTTTGAGATAACTGTAAAAAAGAATATTAATATCCTTAATCTCAGCATTATTAATATTCAAGGTAAGGTGGTTTTTAACGGATCAAAAAATGAAAGCTACATTGTGGGATATCCAAAGCAAATAAATGCAGGTTTATCACCTGGTGTATATTTTGTTCATATTAAGACGTTGGATGAACTATTAATTAAGAAAATTGTTGTGTATTAGCATTAATGACTTTCCGGAAATCATTTATTTGTTTCAACTTCATTATAACCACTCATAAATCGCTGAAGATAAAGCTCCATGTTTTCATCAGGCATTGGTAGGTGAGCATAGGCAATTGTGCCATCCGGATTAATAAAAACATATGACGGATAAGCCCGTATATTATACGCTTCAAGAAGAAGGATATTTTCATTTGTTTTTAATATTGACCACTTATAGCCTCTTTCATTTGCAAAATCAACTAACCTGTCAAACTCATCTCCGGCGACAATTGTTACAATATCAAACTTATCACCATTTTGTTCTCGAATATCGTTAAGAAGCTGCATGTGAAAGTCACATATACTGCAGTCCTCTTTTACAAAGCTAAGTAGTACAAACTTACCGGCATAATCAGATAGCGAAATTGAATCTTTTTTTGCATTAGTTAATATAAAGCAGGGTGCCTTGGTTCCATTTTGTAATTCTTGCAATTTAGTAATAAAGTTACGGGCAATAAGCCTGTTTTCAATAAATTCGGAACTATTTGCAATGTCGTTATACTTTGATATAACCCGTTGTTTTTTAACATCGCGGTTATGATAATGCCTTGACAGAAGTAGCATTTCAACAATTTCACGAATCCTGTCGTCAAGTGCCAGTTTTTCATCGCGTGCAATCAGCTTATCAACAATATCAATTGGTTCACTATTATTAATTGCCAGAATGAGCTCTTCGTATGTGTATATTTTCTCAGAAGTAAAATAGCTTTTAAAAAACTCTTTAAAAAAATCGGTATATTGTATGTTTTTGTAAAGTATGGGTTTATTTACAAAGTAGTTTACAAGTATTTGGCGGTTGCTCTCTTTCCTGCTTAACCATAATAAAGATGCAAGAGAATATTTCACGTAATCACGTACATATATTGCTTTGTTATCTGTATATTTTTCATGCATTTCTTGTACAAATCCTGTTACCACCGATTTGTCCTTACTTTTGTAAATACTGTTTATGTTGTTGTAAATAAAATCATTATACAACATATTAAAATCACCTATCGACTGTTGGATGCCACCATCATCAGTTTCAACAGTAAAATTAAGCGGAAGCTGGTCGAATATAGAGCCCTTTCCTAATACAGTATCAATCAAAATATTGAAATTGTAATGTGTCCCCGGTTTTAAATAAAACTCTCCTTTATCCAAACCAAGAGCTAAAAGTGCAAATTTTGTTTGGTCAACATCAAACTGCATGAAAAACTTCCCTGAATTATCAGTATGAGTTTGTGCAATAGTGTGATCAAGATTTGAAAACTGATCGGCATAAACAATTACTCTAACCAGTTTCCCTGCTTGACCCTCAGCAATTCCAGTAATGGTTACATTCTGGGACCTCTGCAAAACTTCTTTTTCCTGTCCGTCAGACAGGCGGGTGTCATGTAGAGAGTAAGCAAAGTCATTCCATATTTCCTGGAGATCATTACTTTGAGATTCCTGCCCGTCCGGCAGGCGGGCTTCACTTCGTTCAGAATGACAGAATTCATATAGATTAGCGTAGGATTCAGAATATGAAAACATTAATGTTGGTAGCAAAATGAATGATACTACAGAAATAAATTTATTCATAAGTGTATTTTTGACCGATAAAGACAAACCTTTCATTTTATTTGCTTTTATAATCAACCTCATCAGGAACCATTCCTCTTACGTCTCCGCCATTTCTAATCACATCTCTAATTATAGAGGAAGAAATTGGTGTGTACCGTGCTTCTGTAAGTAAAAACACAGTTTCAATATCGTTGGCCATCATACTATTTATTTGGCCAATTCCCCTTTCAAATTCAAAATCGGCAGAAGTACGTAATCCCCGAAGTATATAGTGAGCATTTTTCTGTCGGCAAAAATCAACCGTAAGCCCTGTGTATGAATCAACGATAACCTTAGGCTCTGATTTAAATATTGCATTAATCCATGAAATACGCTGCTCAAGAGTAAACATGCTTTTCTTTTCAGAATTAATTCCAATCCCGATTATAACCTTATCGAACATTGAGAGTGCTCTTTTAATAACACTTACATGTCCCAGGGTGACCGGATCGAACGAACCCGGGAATACTGCTATTCTTTCCATAAACTATTTTTTTAAGATTTGTAAAGATAATAGTTTTCGAAAAATCTTTACACATAAACCGAATTTATCGGGTATGTAAGCTTATCTTTCAACCCGCTGAATGATTTTCTCTCCTTACAAAACAATTGTAACTTAGTTGAAACATGGTTGTGAGAAAATTCCATTCAGTGGGTTTTTTTAACCAAACCATATCCGCTAAGTCGCTTAGGACTTAGAGGATCGAAAAAAAACCTGCATTTAGAGAAACCTAAAAACTACTCCGCGAATATGGAGTAACATCCTGCGATGAAAAATCCTTTTCTAAATATTTAAAATAACCTGCAATAGCAATCATAGCAGCATTATCAGTTGTATATTTAATATTGGGGATAAATATTTTCCAGCCCTCATCATCAGCTATTTGCCGAAGATTAACTCTCAATCCTGAATTAGCCGAAACACCACCTGCAATAGCTATTTCATTAATTCCGGTAACTGTCACAGCTTTTTTTAATTTATCTAAAAGTATTTCAATAATGGTTGCCTGTATTGAGGCTGCCAGATCGGCTTTGTTTTTTTCAATAAAGTCATCATCTTTCTTCAAATTATCACGCAAAAAATACAGAAACGATGTTTTTAATCCGCTGAAGCTGTAATTCAAATCGGTTATTCTGGGCTTTGGAAAAGAAAAAGCGTTTGGGTTACCAGTATTTGCAAGTTTATCTATTTCGGGGCCACCCGGATAAGGCAAGCCCATAATTTTTGCAGCTTTATCAAATGTTTCACCGGCGGCATCATCGATAGTTGTCCCGATAATATCCATTTCTGATGGGCTGATAACTTTAACAATTTGCGTGTGCCCTCCCGAAACCGTAAGGCATAAAAAAGGAAAAGTTGGTGTGTTAATTCTATCGTCATCATCTAAAAAATGAGACAAAATGTGTGCTCTCAGATGATCAACTTCGATAATCGGAATGTTGAGAGCCAACGCAAACGATTTGGTGAACGAAGTGCCTACCAACAGCGATCCGAGGAGGCCCGGACCTCGTGTAAATGCAACTGCGCATAATTGATTTTTCTGTATATTTGCTTCCTTAAGGGCGACATCAACTACAGGTATAATATTTTGTTGGTGTGCCCTTGAAGCTAACTCGGGGACTACTCCACCATAAGAGCTATGAACACCTTGATTTGCAATGATATTGGATAGTACCCTGGTGTTTTTTATTACTGATGCTGATGTTTCATCGCAAGATGATTCTATGCCTAATATATATGTCATTTGAAAAATAAATCTGTCCGCAAAAATATCAAAAAAAAGCTCGCGTCCTTTGTGCTTTATGTTCTGCTTGTGCCAGCAATAATTCCATTTGCACTTACATTACTATTCCAAAATCATATTGTCCAAACTATTTCAGCACGCCTTGCTGCAAATATGTTATCAACCAGCCTGGGTCAAAGCGTAAATATTAATGCTATTAGAGTTGGCATTTTTAGTGGAATAAATATTGATGGGTTATGGATTAAAGATCATCATAACAATACATTGCTAAGAGTCGGTAAACTTTCTACCATGCCTGTTTTTAGCAATTTTAATCTTAAATCGATTAAATTTTTAACCATTAAACTCGACAGTGTCCAATTTAATATAGGTTCGTACCATGACGAGTTAACAGATAATTTATCATTATTAATTGAAAAAATAAGTGGTGATGGAGATAAATCAGGAGGTAACTTCAAAATATTCTCAGGTTCTGTAAAAATAAAAAATTCTTCATTTAACTTGTTTAACCAAAATAGAAGTTATGATCAGGACAATAGCACTATGGATTATGCAAATATTGTTATCGATAGCATTAATGCTGATTTGTCGGGTTTTAAGATAATAAACGATTCGCTTAATTTCAGAATTAACAACCTTGTTGCAAGAGAAAAGAGTGGTGTTGTGGTGAAAAAATTGCGTGCTGATTTTATTGTGAGTTCCAGTGGGCTTTATACAACAAATGCCCTTATTGAACTAAATGATTCTTATATCGATGGTGATTTTGGAATGGAGTACTCAAATTATACTTCGTTTAGTTATTATCTCGATTCTGTTAATATGACAGCTAATATACGACCATCAACAATAAACATGGCTAACATAGGGTACTTTGCCGATGTGCTTTTTAAGATGCCAAATGTTGTTGGAATTACCGGAAAAATGAATGGGACTGTACGTGATTTGACTGGAGAAGACCTAAAGATAAAATATGGTAAAAATACCCGGGTATCGGGTGATATCCGATTTACAGGGCTCCCTGATTTTTACTCAACTTACATGGTTGTCAAAGAGTTAATTATTACGACAAACCCACAAGATATTGGAAATTTCTATTTACCAATTGTTGAAAAGCATCTGGATTTTCCCAATATTATTCCTCCTAAAGAACAGATAATGGTGAAAGGTAATTTTAATGGCTATTATGAGGACTTTTCAAGCAGTCTTGATATACTTTTAAGTTACGGAAAAATTAAGTCAGAGATTAAGTTTAAAAATACGACAGAAAACATGCTATCTTTTAATGTTAAAGTAAACGGCGATTCTGTTAATATTGGCAAACTAGTAAACCAGACTAATTTACTTGGAAAAATGAACTTTGACCTAAATATTTCGGGGGAAGGTAAATATCCGGAAAACATCAGCTATAACACATCTGGTATATTGACTAATGTTGATTTATTAGGATATAATTACAGCAGGATGAGCATTGTTGGAAGTTATGCAAATGACTCGGTACTAGCCGATCTACGTGTGGGCGACAAAAACTTAATGATGACTGCTTCTGCAAAAGCACATATAGCAACAAATCCGGTATTCACAGTTTCTTCAAACATCGTTAGTGCGAACCTCAACAAAATTAATCTTTGGTATGATCAAAATATAAACTTGTCATCTCAGCTTCACGCAAAGGTTACCGGAACCAATATCAACACTTTGAATGCTCATATTGCACTAACAAAAAACAAGCTGGTTTACGATGACAACGAATATATTATTGACAGCATTATACTTACAAAGCAAACCGACTCTTTTAATGTTACCAAAACACATTTAAGCTCGGATGTAATTATAGCCGATGTTACCGGCAAATACAATATATCAACTCTTACACAAAGTATTTTCAGGCTTGCCGATTATTATTTTAATATAATACCCGGCGATGAATCAACATATGTTGTAGTTGATGATTACGTTGACATTGATGTGAATCTGCTGAAACCAAAAATTTTTACGGACCAATTTCTATCAGGTATTTCAATATCTCCAAATACTAAATTACATACAGTACTCAATTTTAGTAATAATAACTTTCAAGCTGATTTCTCCTCAAATAAAATCCAATACAGAGATGTAAGTCTAGATAGCAGTACGCTAACAATTCATCGCTTAAACAATTATGTATTTAGTGAACTTGCTATTTCAAATATTATACTTAAAGACAGCACCGCAGAAGACACGCTTGTTTTTGGCATCGACGATTTTAGCCTGTCGGCAAGAATAGGTAACGACTCAATAACATACGGTATATATTGGGATAACCAAAATCCGGCATTGAAAAACTCAGGAATACTGGAAGGTTATATTGCCGATGTAGCTGATTCAATTAAGATTAACATTGGTAAAGCTGATGTTTACTTAAACAATGTGATATGGAACATCGAACCAAACAACCTGGTGGTTATGTATAACGACAGGATATTTTTTCATAATATTTACATCCATACAGGGGAGTCGGGATTTAAGCTTATTGGTACTGTTCCGAAATATGAAAATGATTCACTAGTGGCAGAATTTGCTGATTGGAATCTTTCCAATTTCGACATACTTACTAAACCAATGAATTTTGATTTGAATGGTGAAATTAATGGATTTCTCAACCTTACTTTAATAAAAAATAATCCGACACTTGTTTCTGATATCACTATCAAGGAACTGGAATTAAACGACGAATATTTAGGTGAAGCACGGATTATGAATACATGGGATAATACCAATAATTCGGTTTTTATTAAATCGCAAATAATAAGGCAGGGTGAAGCAGGAAGAGGAGAGGTTTTTTCAGCAGATGGTTATTATTACCCCACTAAAAAAGATGATAATCTGAATATTGATGTTTCTTTTAACAGGTTTAAATTAAGGACATTAGAGCCTTTCTTTAGTGATGTTGTGAATAATCTTGAGGGAACAACATCCGGAAATCTTTCCATAAGAGGAAGTGTGTTACAACCTGTTATTACAGGATCAGCCGACATGCAACGAACAGCTATGAGAATTGTGTACCTGAATACGAAATACTCATTCTCAAACTCAATCGAATTTGTTAAAAATGGTATTAGGTTCGATAAGCTGGTTATTTACGACACGCTTGGTAATCAAGCATATATTAATGGGAGTTTAACTCATAATTATTTTACTAACCCTATGTTCGATATGGTTATAACTACTCCGGGCCTACTTTTCTTTAATACAACAAGTCGTATGAATGAGCTTTATTATGGCACCGCCATAGCTTCGGGTAATATAAAAATAACCGGTAGACCCGATGATGTTGATCTTAGATTAGATATAAAAACGCAAAAGGGTACTTCGGTTGTATTACCGCTAAATTATTCTGTAGAAATATCTGATAAAGATTATATTATATTCACTAAACCTGCTTTTGACAGCATACAGGAAAACGTACTTCTTGAATTAGTAGAAATTAATGAAAAAACCGAACTTAACTATAATATTAATGTTAAAATGGAAGTTACACCGGTGGCTCATGTGAGTATCTCTTTACCGGCTGATATGGGCACAATAGATGCAAGAGGAAATTCAAATCTTGCTCTCGATGTTGACTCAAAAGGCAAGTTTTCATTAGTTGGTGATTATATTGTGGAAGAAGGTCTTTTTCACTTTAAAATTGGCAATCTTGTAAGCAAGCGTTTTACTCTTGTACGAGGAGGGCGGATATCATGGTCGGGGAACCCTTATTCAGCTAATGTTAATATAAAAGGGTTGTACAAAGTTAAAACGAGTCTTTCAAGTTTGGGAATTATAATCGATTCAACAGTATCATTCAAAAATAAAGTAACTGTTGAATGTTATGTTGTACTAACCAACGAGTTATTAAATCCCAATATCAGGTTCGAAATAAAAATTCCTGATCTTGACCCTGATTATCAAAGAGCCGTATTTTCAAACCTGGATACAACAAACGCTGCAATGATGAACCAGCAAATGATATCGCTTTTGGTTCTCGGAACATTTAACTTCAACAATGCAGCAAGCATAAGCATCGAAAGCTCCTATTACAATGTTATTGCTAACCAATTAAGTAGTTTGCTTTCGCAGATTAGCGAAAATGTTGATATTGGGCTTAATTATAAACCAGGTGATGAAGTGTCGCAACAGGAGTTTGAGGTGGCCTTATCTACGCAATTGTTTGATGACAGGTTAACCATCGAGAGTAATTTTGGGATGTCATACGATCGTAGTCAACAAAGTGCGAGTAATATAGTTGGAGATGTTGATATTGGTTATAAACTAGCTCCCGACGGGCGTTGGGTATTAAAAGTATTTAATCATTCAAATGTTAACTCATGGTATAACTACAGCAACTACGATCAAACTTCACCCTATACTCAAGGAGTTGGTATCGCCTTTAGAAAAGATTTCAATAATATTGCCGAATTGTTTGGGTCAAGAAAAAAGAATAGTAGGGACAAGAGGGAAATCAAATCTAATCAGGAGTCGATTAAACCGGAAGATGAAGACAGTCAGTAGGCAAAACCAAGATTGATTCTATTAAAATGATAACTGATACAAAAAAGATATTTTTGAACTAAGTCAAGAACTATAAGTTATTTGTTACGAGCGAATAATGAAACGATGTTAAGGTTGACGTGGCATTTTTTGCGAATTACTAATTACCAGTAACTATTATAAATAATCATTCATAAAAACCTCTCATGCCTCTAATTGTTTATAAGTCTTCAGCAGGTTCAGGTAAAACAACAACACTTGTAAACGAGTATCTTAAAATAGCATTAAAGCAACCCGAATCCTTCAGGCACATCCTCGCAATTACGTTTACAAATAAGGCAGCAAACGAAATGAAAAGTCGTGTTATTGAGACTTTGAAAAACTTGTCTGACGCTAGTAAAGAACCCGATCAAAAATTATCCAACCTGATAAGTGCGATTAACGTGGACATGGTTACACTCAGAAATCGTGCGCAAAAATTACTATCTCTTATACTTCACAATTATGATGAGTTTGCCATAAGTACCATCGATTCTTTCATCCACCGCGTTATACGCACATTTGCAACCGATGTTCAGCTACCTCAAAATTTTGAAGTAGTAATTGATGATGAAGATATTATACCTGACATAATTCAACTTCTGTATGATAAAATAGGAAACAACAAGGAACTCACAAAAGTGATAATCAATTTTGTGCTTGCACAGGCTGATGAAGAAAAAGGCTACGATCCCACATTTAAACTGATAGCATTCATTAAACACCACATGAGTGAAGATGGTTTTCAGCATATTAGCAAACTTAACAACCTTAATATTGGGGAATTAGGTGATATAATTATCAGGCTGAGAAATAAAATTGAAATTGAAAAATCACAAATAATTAAATTTGCCGGCAGTGCAATTGAACTGTGTGAAGCCAACAACCTGGAAATAAAAGACTTCTACCAGGGAAATAATGGAATTTTGGGATATTTTGTTAAATTACAAAAGTTTAATGTACCTGACGAAAAACTCTTTCCTGGAAAGCGAGTTCAAGAAACAATTGAGGAAGAAAAGTGGTTCAGCTCAAAAACTACACCAGCAATACAACAATCCATTTCAGCCATTAAACCCAATCTTAGTGATTATTATCAAAAGGTATTAAAGTTGATTGGTAGTTACTTTTTCCACCGCCTGATTTACAGTAAAATATATTCACTTGCATTAGTTCATGAAATTAGAAACTTATTTGCTGAGTTTACTGAACAAACCGGCAAGGTTCATATCTCGGAATTCAACAAAAAGATAAGTAATGAAATTGCAGGACAACCCGTGCCATTTATTTATGAACGGCTTGGCAGAAAGTATCGTTACTTTTTAATTGACGAATTTCAGGACACTTCGGTACTTCAGTGGCATAATTTACTGCCGCTTATCGAAGAATCGCTTTCATACGGCAATTTCAACATGCTTGTTGGTGATGCTAAACAGGCAATTTATCGTTTCAGGAATGGTGAAGTAGAGCTGTTTTCAAATCTGCCTGATTTATATGATAATGATGGATCGCAATTGTCGTTAACCCGACAAAACCTATTGCACAGAGAATACGAGGAGGTTATCCTTTCAACTAACTGGAGATCATATTCTGAAATCATCAAATTCAATAACGATTTCTTTAAAACTGTAGTTGAGCCTCTTTCTGAAAGAACCAAACTGATATATCAGGAACTCAAACAAAACATACCCGAAAAAAGTAAAGCAGGCGGTTTGGTTTCATTAAACTTTGTTGCTGAGGATGATGCAGAAATTTACGAACAGGAAAAACTAAGCAACATCAATGATTTTGTTGTGAAATTAAGAAACATCGGCTTTAAAGAGAAAGATATTTGTATACTGTGCAGAACAAAAAAAAGTGCCATAAGTATTGCCGGATTTCTTCTTGAAAAAAGATATAATGTTGTCTCTTCCGAATCACTGCTTCTGACAAATTCACCCAAAGTGAGGTTAATTATTGCTTTTTTCAAACTGTTAAACTATCCCAACGACGAGCTGGCAATAGCTGAGTTTGTGGAGAACCATATAGTTATTTCACCTGATGCCGGATCATTTGATGATGAGTTCAGATCAATCCGGAATAATAGTAAACCAGGCATAAATAAGATATTCGACCACTTTAAAATAGTAGCTAAACCAAATGAACTACATGCACTATCAACATATGAAATTGCCGAATTTGTTTTTAAAAATATTATAAAACAAAATACTGCCGATGTATTCATCCAATTCTTGTTAGATTTTATTCTGGAAACAAATCTTCCTTTAGACAAGTTTATTTCCAGGTGGGAAGATAAGAAGGAAAAACTCTTTATCAGCATGCCTGAAGATATTAATGCCATCAGGATAATGACAATACATAAAGCAAAAGGGCTCGATTTCCCTGCTGTTATTGTTGATGCAGCAAATATTAAAAACCCTAATACCAAAAATGAATATTGGGAAGATCTTCAGCATACTGGTTTTGAAGATTTAAAAGTTGGTCTTTTCCCACTTACAAAAAATATTCAGCACATAAACAAAGGCCATATTTATGATGAAGAAGTGGCTAAAACAGAGCTCGATTTTTTGAACCTCATTTATGTTGCCTTTACCCGTCCTATAAAAGCATTGTTTGCCATTGGTCAGATTAAAAGTAGGAATCCAAAGGACAAATTTTCAGATTATATGATGAATTATCTAGTTGCTAAAGGCTTGTGGCAGGATAACAAATTGGCGTATAATTTTGGGGAACTCAGCTTTGAAGAATTTGACGATAAGAAAAGCCCTCATGAAATAATAAAACTTAACACGTTTATTTCGTCAAAATGGCAGGATTTGATTTCTGTAGCATTATCAGAAGATATTAGTCAGGAAGTATTTACAGGAATATCATCCAAGTCGTACGGGAAACTAATTCATAAGATCTTAGCGGAAATTAAAACTGCCGACGATATTACAAGTACAATAAACACATTAATTTCCTTTGGATTATTTAACATTAACGACATTAAAATAATTGAAACCACAATTACCGATGTGGTTACCCATCCCGACTTAAAAAAGTATTATGAAAAGGAGCTTATAATAAAAAATGAAACCGAACTTTTGCTTAACAATGGCGAGATTGTACGACCCGACAGAGTAGTTATTAATAAGCAGTTATTTACCATTATTGATTATAAAACAGGAGAAGAAAAAGATGAGGATTACCACCAGTTGAGAAAATATAGTGAAGCATTTTCAGCACTTGGCTATAAAACAATCGAGAGTAAAATAGTTTACATTGGGGATATTATTAGGATTGTAGATGTGAGGTAATTATTTTTCAGACAAAGCATATTTGGCGATAATCTGTAACTCACATTGACTTGATAGTATTTTTTAGATTGGATAATATCCTAAATATTATCATTTTAACCTTGGATAATGTCCATTTTATCCTTATTTTAACCTTGGATAATGTCCAAATGTTTTTGAATAATATTTGGATTTTATCCAAATATAAGAAATATAATGTAATTTTGGCTGATAAATCTCAAATTTTACAATAATGATCAATAGAATCATTTATAGGGTTTTAAGAGAATGGAAAGAAGAAATCAACCGGAAACCTTTATTGATAAGAGGTGCACGACAAGTTGGAAAATCTTACATTGTAGAAGAGTTTGGTAAAACTGAATTTTCGAACTATATAACTCTAAATTTTGAACGAAATCCTGAATATAAAGATATTTTCACATCACTTAATCCAATAGAAATTATAGAGAAAATAAGTTTATTTACCGGAAAGTCTGTCGTAAAAGGAAAAACACTTATTTTCCTGGATGAGATTCAGGAATGCGCACAATCAATAATTGCGTTGCGATATTTTTATGAAGAAATGCCAGAACAGCACATAATTGGAGCCGGTTCTCTACTGGAATTTGCATTAAAAACAAAGGGTTTTAAAATGCCAGTTGGTCGCATACAATATTTATATATGCATCCGCTTAGTTTTAGTGAATTTATAGTCGCTTTTGGTGAAAAAGCCTTAAACGAATACATATCAAAATTCGAAAATCTTTCAAAAATCCCGGAATCTTTACACATAAAATTGATTGAACTTGTCAGGAAATATTTTGTAATTGGAGGTATGCCGGCTGTGGTGAATGAATATATTGGTTCCAGGAATATTATTAAATGTCAAAAAATTCAACGTTCAATCATTGATACATATACTGATGATTTTGGGAAATATTCAAGTAAGTCCAAATTTCAGTATTTACAAAATGTATTTTATGCTTCCGCGTCAATGATTGGTCAAAAGTTTGTTTATTCAAAAGTAGATAAGCACCTAAAATCCAGAGAATTAAAAGAGGCTTTAGAATTGCTTGAAACTGCTGGTATTATTACCCGAATAAAACGATCTAATGGTGCCGGAATACCTATGGAAGCTAACGTTAAAAGCAATTATTTTAAAATTCTTTTCCTTGATGTTGGTCTTTTGCATAATATTAGTGGAATCCAAGGAGAAAGCTTAATAAGAGCAGATCTTGCTTCAATTTTTAAAGGTGCAATAGCTGAGCAATTTACAGGACAGGAGTTATTGGTTTCGCAAGATTTTTATAAAAAACCCGTCTTATACTATTGGACCAGAGAAGCCAAAAATAGCAACGCGGAAATTGACTATTTAATGGAGTATAGCGGTGAAATAATTCCAATTGAAGTAAAATCAGGTAATGCCGGTAGAATGAAAAGCATGATTATGTTTATGGATCAATTTGATTCTAGAATGGGATTAAAGATTTCACAATCCGGATTATCAGAAACGAAAAATATTACATCAGTACCCTTCTATGGAGTTAATGCTTTTTTCAATAAATAGAAACTTGTACATAATAGTAAATAAAATAGACTGTCCGATATCGCACATCACCTGTTTAATACTGAACAAATTACAATATAATTACCAACATTGCAAACTCTATTATAACTGTTCAACAACAAAATATAAAATGGCACAATATTAGCGGAAAACACTCTTTTAAAATAAATTATACAATTCTTATGAAAAAATTATTATTTGCATTAGTGCTGTTAATCAGCATAAACATGGTTTCCCAGGAAGACACCAGATTACTAAGGTTCCCTGCGGTTCACGGACAAAAGGTTGTTTTCACATATGCCGGCGATTTATATCAGGTACCATTATCAGGGGGTACAGCCCGTAAACTTACCAGCGATGTTAACGGATACGAGATGTTTGCTCATTTCTCACCCGACGGAAAAAACATTGCTTTTACCGGACAATATGATGGAAATACCGAAGTATTTATAATACCATCAAAAGGAGGTATTCCAAAGAGGTTAACTTATACTGCAACCCTTGGCCGAGACGACATATCCGACAGGATGGGCCCAAACAATATTGTGATGGCATGGCGAAACAATAATGAAATTGTGTATCGCTCACGCAAGCAAACGTTCAACTCTTTTAAAGGTCAACTTTTCCAGGTAAATAAAAATGGTGGACTTTCTGAAGAACTTCCATTGCCAACCGGAGGATGGTGCTCATTTTCAGATGATGGGAAAAAAATTGCCTACAACCGTGTTTTCCGTGAGTTCAGAACATGGAAATACTACAAAGGTGGTATGGCTGATGATGTGTGGGTGTATGACTTCGAAACAAAGGAAACTATAAATATCACAAACAATGACAACCAGAATATCTTTCCAATGTGGCACGGAGATAAGGTATACTTTCTAAGCGACCGCGACAGAACAATGAATCTGTTCGAATACGACCTCATCACCCAAACAACTACCAAAATAACTAACTATAACGACTTCGATATTAAATTCCCATCACTGGGAAATGAATCAATTATATTTGAAAATGGAGGATGGAACTACAACTACAATTTTGCTGACAAAAATATCACCAAAATCACAGTAAATATCAATAACGATTTTACCACCGGAAGAGATGAACTTAAAGATGCTTCAAAGTTTATAAACTCATGGGCAGTTTCTCCTGATGGTAAACGCATCGTTTTTGGCGCACGTGGAGATGTATACACTGTTCCTGTTAAGTCGGGTATTACACGCAACCTTACCCATTCTTCAGGCGTACATGATCGCAATGTTGAATGGTCGCCAAAAGGTAAATATATTTCGTTTATCAGCGACAGGACTGGTGAAGATGAGATTTACATCCAAAATCAAAACGGATTGGAAGAAGCTATCCAACTCACATTAAATTCCGACACTTATAAATATAACCCAATCTGGTCGCCCGATGGTAAAAATCTCCTTTGGTCGGATAAAATGGGACGACTAGTTTATATCAACATCGACACAAAAAAAATCATAAAGGTTGATGAATCAAAAGCGTGGGAAATTCGCGATTACACATGGTCGCCCGACAGCAGATGGATAGCATACACTTTGCATCAATCGTTTACGGTTAACCGGATATTTATCTTTGATACTAAATCCGGCGAATCAAAACCTGTTACCGATAATTGGTATAATTCAGGACAACCTGCTTTTGATTCAAATGGAAAATTCCTTTTCTTTACTTCTGCCCGCGATTTTAATCCGATTTACAGCCGTACAGAATGGAATCATGCTTACCGCGATATGAGCAAGATATACTTTGTTACACTTCTAAAAAGCACTCCATCTCCGTTCGAACCTGAAAATGATGAGGTTGAGGTAGCTAAAGCAGTAGTTACTGATAATAAAGATAAAAATGATAATAAGAATAAAGACTCTGTTAAAGATGATGAATTATCTGTTAAGATAGATTTTGACGGCATTATTAACCGAATAATTGAACTTCCTGTTAAGGCGGCTAATTATTGGAATATCACTGCTGTTGACAACAACATATACTACATTATGAACTCGTCTGGAGAACGTGAAACCCAGCTGAAAATGTTTGATCTGAAAAAACAAAAAGAAACCGAGCTAAGTACAATCATATCCTACATCGTATCGGCAAACCATAAAAAAATGTTTGTAAACATAGATGGCAAATATGCTATAATTGATCTGCCAAATAGTAAAATTAAACCCGATGACTTCATCGACTTAACCAACATGAAAGCTATGGTTAACATGAAGGAAGAATGGACACAAATTTACAATGAATCGTGGCGGCAGATGCGCGACTTTTTTTATGCTCCCAACATGCACGGTGTCGACTGGCCGTCAATTCAGAAGAAATATGAAGTGCTCCTCCCGTATGTAAACAATCGCAACGATCTTAATTATGTGATCGGCGAAATGGTTGGAGAGCTAAGCGTAGGCCATGCATATGTACTTGGAGGCGATAAGCCGGAACCTGCCAGAATAAAAACAGGTTTGCTTGGCGCGAAAATCAGTAAAGATAAATCAGGTTATTTTGCAATTAATGATATCCTGATGGGTGAAAACTGGACTAAGGGAGCCAGATCACCATTAACTGAAGTTGGTGTTGACGTTAGCGAAGGCGATTATATTATTGCTGTAAATGGCACTTCGGTAAAGGATGTTGATGACATATACAGCATGCTTATTGGAACTGCCGGACAACAGGTGTTGTTAACCGTAAACTCAAAACCAGATACTGAAGGTGCACGCGATGTTATTGTCATGCCAACAGATGACGAATCGGGTTTATATTATTACACATGGGTTATGGGTAATACCGAAAAAGTTAATAAAGCTACAGATGGTAAGGTTGGCTATATACATATTCCTGATATGGGAGCAGGCGGGTTAAACGAATTTGTTAAACATTTCTACCCACAGTTAAACAAAAGTGCGTTAATTATTGACGACCGTGGAAATGGTGGTGGAAATGTATCACCCATGATAATTGAACGGCTGAACCGCGAACTTGCTCTTTACGGGATGTCAAGAAATAATAGTGTTAACACAAAACCACGTGAAATGATGCGTGGCCCAAAGGTGTTATTGTTAGATAGTTATTCCGCATCCGATGGAGATCTTTTCCCTTATCAATTTAAAAAACTGGAAATGGGTACCTTGATAGGAACTCGTTCATGGGGGGGAGTTGTAGGTATTCGTGGTTCTATGCCATTTATTGATGGTGGTGATTTACGTCGTCCTGAATTTGCACCGTTTGATGAAAATGGTGAGTGGGTTATCGAAGGTTATGGTGTTGATCCTGATATTGTTATTGATAACGATCCTGCCAAAGAATACGCAGGTGAAGATGAACAATTAAATAAAGCTATCGAAGTAATCCTTGAGCAATTAAAAGATTACAAACCTCTGCCTGAGATTCCTGATTATCCGGATAAAAGTAAATAATTAGTTAATACGAAGTATTCCGTTTAAAAAGTGAATCATAAAAGTGATTATTCATGCACAAGTTAACACGATCATTAATTTTGTTATTGCTGTCCATTGGTTTTGTGCTTGTATTAGGCGCATTCAGATTTGAAGGAAACAAGAAATCAGCAAGCTGTCATGTTACACAAAAAATCTGCTTTGCAAATTCTGTTTGTCATAAAAACCCGGATGGTTCTGTGATTGAATGGCAAAGCGATTTTAAATTAAAGCAATCCGATTTTAAGGCTGCCAGAAAAGAAAATCCTGGATCTGCTGTGGCCACTACTGTAAGCGCGTTTGGTTACCACATTACTGATGATGACGGTAAAATTTGCGGTCATATTTATGTTCGGTTTTATTGTAACGAATCATGGTGGAATTCTAATATTATTCGTGATGATGCTATTACAGATGTGCTGGAGCATGAGCAACTTCATTTCGACATTTGCGAATTATTTGGAAGGAAATTATACAAAGAGTTGCTTGAGTTACGCAATTCAGGTCGATTTAACAGCCACAATATTGAAAGGTTACAATCAAAACTTGAAAAACAATATTCGAATTATCAGGATAAGTATGATAAGGATACCGAACATAGTATTAACAGAGTAGAACAGTATTATTGGAGTAAACGAGTAAAGAAAGAACTTGAAGCAATGTCGGCATACTCAAATTATCATAATTTTTAACCTTTAAAGTTTATTTAAACCAGCACAAATTTACGTACATTTGTAAAAATCAAAACACAATATTATGAGCTGGGATAAAAAACATGAGTTTAGCACTCAGAAACTGAAATTAAAAGATGATTGGGAAGGTGAAGTTGAAGCCACTTTAATTGTTCGAAAAGCAAAATCTCAATCTGATAAAGCAATTCTTTACATACACGGTTTTGTAGATTATTTCTTCCAAAACAATCTTGCCGACTGGGCTAACAATCTGAACATTAATTTTTATGCACTCGACCTTCGAAAGCATGGACGATCGCTGCTTCCACATCAAAAACCAAATATGTCAAGATCGATGTTGGAATATATGGAAGAAATTGACCTTGCAATTGATATTATTAGAAAAGAAGATGCAAATAACTTTCTCATATTACTGGGACATTCTACCGGCGGTCTCATATCATCATTGTACGCTCATAATCACCGAGATGACAACCGTGTAAATGCCTTAATACTAAATAGCCCGTTTTTTGATTTTAATAAACCTGCGTGGTTTAAAAAAACGGTTATGCCGCTTGTAGGCTCAATTGGGCTTAGGTTTCCCAACCTTCCATCTCCCGAAGGATTAAAAGAAGGATATGTTAAAAGTATTCATGATAGTTACCATGGTGAGTGGGATTTTAACCTTGATTACAAACCTCTGCTTGGATTTAAAATTAATCTTGGATGGATAGCCGCCATATACTGGGCACAGAAAAATCTTCAGTCGGGTTTAGAAATCAATTGTCCCGTTCTGGTAATGTATTCGTCAAAAAGTAGTCCTCCAGGAAAATACAATACATTGATGCACACATCGGATTCTGTGTTGGATGTAGATGATATTAAAAGGTATTCGAAAGGATTAGGGAAGTATGTTAAAAATGTAGAAATAGAAAACGGTTTGCACGATTTGGTGCTCAGCAAAAAAGAAGTAAGAGAAAATGTTTTTAATGAAATGACTGATTTTGTTGAGAATATTCAATGAGGCAATGATTGAGTGATTAAATACTTAAATTGTTGAACTTATAACTCCCCCTCTCTAAATGAAATTTGAAGATTACAGGTTAGCTCCGGAAATAAAAAAAAGCCTCAAAGAACTTGATTTCAAGAGACCTACAGATATCCAATACAAAGCAATTCCTCCTGTTCTCAGAGGTGAGGATGTTCTTGCCATTGCCCAGACAGGGACGGGAAAAACAGCCGCTTTTGCTATTCCAATAATCCATTTAATTAATCAACAAAAAACCGAAGGTGAAGTATTGGGTATTTCGTGTGTGGTGATGGTTCCAACCAGGGAACTTGCAATCCAGATAACTGAGGTTTTTAACGCGATAGGAAAGTACACAAATGTAAAAACCTTAACCGTTTATGGTGGTGTAGAACAGGATCCGCAAATAAAACAACTTAACGAAGGAATTGATATTCTCATCGCAACTCCCGGACGCATGTTCGACCTGGTAAGCCAAAAATACATTTTTCTGAACAAAGTAAAAGTTCTGATACTGGATGAGGCTGACCATATGCTTGATCTTGGTTTCATAAAAGACATTCATGATATTAATAGGTTTATCCCAAAAAAACATCAAACATTATTTTTTTCGGCAACCATCGATAAGAAAATAAAGAAATTAGCCTACTCGTTGGTAAACAACCCCATAAGAATTCAAATCTCACCTAAAGATCCGGTGGCGAAAAATATTGAACACGCTGTTGCTTTTATCGAAATGGATGATAAAAGATTCTTTCTGGAGCGATTTGTAAACCTTAACCCCGAAAGTAAGATTTTGGTTTTCGTAAGGACAAAGGTTCGTGCTGAAAGATTACTCAAAGCTCTCGAAAGAGTTAGTATAACCAGCCAAACAATACACAGCGGAAAAGAACAGGATGAGAGAACTAATGTGCTCAATGATTTTAAAAGCGGCAAAAACAACATGCTGATTGCAACTGATGTAAGCTCACGTGGTATAGATATACCTGATGTCGATTTTGTTGTTAATTACGATCTGCCGGAACAAGTTGAAAATTATGTTCACAGGGTTGGAAGAACAGGAAGAGCATCAAAAAAAGGGCAGGCTATATCGTTTTGCAGCAAAGAGGAAAAAGAGGTACTGGACGAGATTGAACAATATCTGGATAAAAAAATCCACACAGTTAAAATTACTAAAAACGATTATCTGGAAACTATTGAAACCTCAAACGAATCGCATTCTGATTGGAAAACTCTAATTCAGCAATCGGAAGATTTTGAAAAGAAAAGGAAAAAGAAGAAAAAATAAACCTGAAGATCAAAACGATACATCGGGTATGGTAATTATCGTAATTAACTTAAAAGTACTAATCTTCAATTACAATGTCGTGTGTAATTGCAGCTGATTTTCTTAGCATTTCACTGACACCACAATAGCGATCCTGTGATAAATTTACTGCTTTTTCCAATTTAGCCAACTGAAGATCTTTTCCTCGAAAAGTATACACTACATGGATTTTATGGTAGTATTTTGGATGTTCATCGGTTAGCTCACCACTCACTTCAACATTGAAATAATCGGGTTTAACACGCATCTTACTCAGAATTGAGATTACATCCATGCCTGTACATCCACCCAACGACACAAGGGTGAGCGGTTTAGGTCGTGGTCCTGTATTTTTTCCGCCTACACGTTCGTCAGCATCCAGTTTAATTTTAAAATCGTTCACTTCGGCTTCAAAAGCCATATCGCCTGTCCAGGCAACGTTAATTTTATTGCTCATATCCAAATTTTTATTACACTGCAAAAATATGACTTTATTCATGAATTGCTGCCTCCAAAATTACCTTTGAGTGATGATTTGATTAATCTTTTAAAAAAGGTTACCTTTGCTTTCCTATAAAAAATTCTAATCATTTTGACCACTTACACTATAAGAGCTATATGAATACTACCGAAAAACAATCCCTATCAGTTCGTTCATTAACAATTGTAAAAAAAATTCTTGTTGAAAATCCTGAAATAAATAAGATTTTTTCATCTGCTAATTCATATAATGAGGTATTAGAATCTACAAGAAAGTGGGCTTTATCAACTATACAAACTAACGCTGCTGCTAATAATTATTATAAAAATGAAGATACAGACTCAGTTCAAAATATCTCATGGAAAGACATTGGCGTAATAAGATTTTTAAACTACCTGGATAATGAAGGCATTACTCTTCCTGACCCCAACAGAAAAAATAATCCAGTTACAAGCAGTCCTATCAAAAACCTTTATAACGCAGTAAAATATGGTAAAGGGGAATGCTCAAAGGAATTTTTCCTGGATATGTTATTTCTATTTAGACAAATTAATGGAAGGCTAAAACAAAAGTTCCCGTCTGAACAAAAAATAAGATCATGGATGTCGAAATATCCATCAGGTTTATCTGAGAGAATAATTGCAGACAGAAAAGAAAATAAAGAGAGAATTTTAAAAGTAATTATTGAATTAATAAGCTCTGGAGAACAAAAAAGCGAGAGATATTTTTTTGAAGAAGGAATGACGGAGGAAGAAAAATATAAACGAGTACGTACTTGGTGGAATGATTATAGGTTTCATTTACGATTTGCGGTTAGAACACCAGCACAGCTTAACCAAATGCTCGACTATTCATTACGGCCTGAAAAATTATCGGTGCTAAATAACGCATATAAAGCCGGAATTCCATTTTTTATCAACCCATATTACCTTTCGCTAATTGATGTAAACGTTACACCGGGAAAAATTGGAGCCGATAAATCACTTCGTGATTATGTTTTCCACAGCCGTCAATTAGTTAAAGAATTTGGTAACATTGTTGCCTGGGAAAAGGAAGATATTGTAGAGCCCGGTAAACCAAATGCTGCTGGATGGTTATTACCGGCATTTCATAATATTCACAGACGGTATCCTGAAGTAGCAATTTTTATTCCAAATACACGCGGAAGGGCGTGTGGTGGTTTATGCGTTTCATGCCAGCGCATGTACGATTTTCAAAGTGGACACCTTAATTTCAACCTTGAAAAGCTAAGTCCAAAAATGACATGGAAGAAAAAAATGACTGTGCTACTAAAGTATTTTGAAGAAGATACTCAACTCCGCGACATTCTAATCACCGGCGGTGATTCGTTTATGAACACCGAAGAATCATTACAAGAAATATTTGATGGTATTTACAAAGTTGCATTAAGGAAGAAAAACGCCAACACCAATCGTTTGGATGGAGAAAAATATGCTGAAATTACACGAGTCAGGCTCGGCACAAGGTTACCTGCCTTTCTACCGCAAAGGATCACAAAGGAATTTGTGAAAATACTGGCTGACTTCAAAACCAAAGCTTCTGAAATAGGTATTAAGCAGTTTGTAGTTCAAATTCACGTTCAGTCGGCAATGGAAATAACTCCAGCAATGAAAGAAGCAGTTACCCGCTTATTAGATGCCGGTTGGATGGTGACAAACCAGTTAGTTTTTACAGCAGCAGCATCACGTCGCGGATATTCTAACAAACTAAGAAAAGTTCTTAATGAAATTGGTGTTATTTCATATTACACTTTTTCTGTAAAAGGTTTTATGGAAAACTACCACAATTTTGCTACTAATGAGCGATCGGTACAGGAAAAAACCGAAGAAAAAATAATAGGAAAATTGGTTGGCAAATTACCCAACCAGGTTGCTGATATTTATCTTGAGGGAGAAAATATTCAAAAAAATCTTGCAGAATTTATCAAAAAAAATCAGCTACCGTTTTTATCCACCGACACTAATGTGTTAAACATGCCAGGTGTTGGTAAAAGTATGCGATTTAATACAATTGGTATAACAAACGATGGCAGAAGAATTTTAGAGTTTGGACATGACTACAAACGCAAACACAGCCCCGTAATTGATAAAATGGGGAAAGTTATTATTATTGAATCAAAATCGATTGCCGCCTATCTGGAGCAAGTGGAAAACATTGGTGAAGACCCAGCCGACTATTCAACTATTTGGGGATACTCATCGAGTGAAACCGAAGACAGGATTTCGGTTTTTCAATATCCTGATTATGATTTTAGAATTACTGATAGGTTAACAAATTATCAGGGGGAGACCGAATAATATCGAAAATTAATCCTTCTCAAAAAACTCATCATAATCAGGATAATATAATTTCTTTTTGGCAATTTCTATTGGGAAAGTGTAATATGTTAATTCACCGTTTGCACATAATTTTTCACTGGTATCAAATAACTCAACTTTTACATCCACCAGGTTTCGGCGTTTTTGTAACAGAGATGCCCTGAGTTTTATATTACCATCACCGATTGAAACCGGATGAATATATCGGATATTCATTTTTGACGTTACACCTGCTGTTTTTATTTTTACCTGCACAAACCAGGAGCCAATTTCATCCATTAATGTTGCCTGAATACCACCGTGTAATACATTGTGATATCCCTGCAAAAGTCCGTTTGGTTCCCAATCACAGATAAGATAATCACCATCCTCAAAAAAATTCATTTTAAGACCCAGGTCATTTTTTGGAGAGCAACCAAAACAGTTGTAGCCTTCTATTTTTGTATACGGGTTTAATATTTTTTTCATTATAGTTTTAGAGATGTTGATAGGGTTGTTGTTGACGTTGTTTTTTGTTTGGACCCGACAACCTGATAACCCGACAACCCGATAACCCAACAACCTATTTAACAACTTCCCCTTTTTTGTATTTAATGGTTTTTACAAGGTCACCATCTTCATTATACTCGAGCCACTTTTCTGTTTTAAGTCCATTTTTATATGAACCTTCGATTTTAATCTTGCCATTTTCAAAATACTCACGGTAAGTACCAACGTTAATATCATTTTCAAAAATTTGCTCACTGCGAATAGTGTCATTTGAGTAGAAAGTCAGCTGCAACCCATCAAAAACTCCATTATTATAATTATACTCGGCTATTAGTTTACTTTCAGAATTATACCACTTAGCCATGCCGTTTTTTTTCCCAGATTTATAATTACTCTCCTCCTGTATCCCTCCTCTTTCATAATAAATGGTTTTCAAACCTTCAAGTAATCCATTATTATAATTTTCAACCAGTTTGGGTTTACCACCAATACTAAAAACCATTCTTTGCCCTGAAAGGATATCGTTTAAAAATTCGGCCTGCTCAACAATATAGCCCCTATTACTAATTACTAAATTGAGCCCATTTTTCTTTCCTGACTTATAGTGCTCAACAATATGTATCTGACCTGATTTAAAATATGTTATCCAATTGCCGGTTTTAAGATTATCCTGATAAAATCCCGATACCGAAATACTACCCTGTGATTCAAAATATGGGCCGTCAGGTATTGTATCTGATTTAACATTATTTTCCTGAGCATTTGTGATTAACACTCCAAAAATGAATATTAAAATATTTGCAAAAATAGCTTTCATGGTGGTTGATATTATCTCCATTTAGTTATTTATTAATTTCTAGTCTTCCTCATAATTCTCATTATCAGACAAATATTCCAGATCAGAATATTCATCTTCATATTTTTCTTTAATTTCATCCTTCAGTATGCCATCATCATCATAATCTGTATCATCCAGTATTATTTGTTTAGCCTTTTTTACTGACATCCGAAGCATATAAATTTTTTCATCGGTTTCAAAAGGCAGAGCAGAAACAGTTTCACCGTTTTTGTTTCTAAACTCAATTAAATGCTGGCTAAATCCTTCCGGATAAACTAATTTAATTTGCTCCTGAATTTCAACACTTACTTTTTCAAAATCCTGAATTACTCTCAATTTATTTTTATTCATAACAATATTAAATTAAAAAATTACCAATTAAGTAAATATGCAAATATAAGTGGTGCAACAATAGTAGCGTCAGATTCAATAATAAATTTTGGTGTATCAATATCCAATTTACCCCAAGTTATTTTTTCGTTTGGAATTGCACCTGAATAGGAGCCATAACTAGTTGTCGAATCTGATATTTGACAAAAATAACTCCACATAAGTGTGTCGGTTCTTTCTAAATCCTGATAAAGCATTGGAACAACGCATATTGGGAAATCACCGGCAATTCCACCTCCTATCTGAAAAAACCCAATACCTTTTTCTTTTGTATTTTCGGTGTACCAATCAGCCAGCCAGGTCATATATTCAATTCCTGATTTTATAGTTGAAGCTTTCAGTTCGCTTTTAACACAATATGAAGCAAAAATATTACCCATAGTTGAGTCTTCCCAACCTGGAACTACCATTGGCAAATTTTTCTCAGCAGCAGCAAGCATCCAACTGTTTTTAGGATCGATTTCATAATATTGCTCCAATACACCCGAAAGTAGCAACTTGTACATAAATTCGTGTGGGAAATAGCGTTGTCCATTTTCTTCAGCATTTTTCCATATTCTAACAATATGTTTCTGCAATCTTCTAAAAGCTTCCTCCTCCGGAATACAAGTATCGGTAACCCGGTTTAGTCCTTTTTCCATTAATTCCCATTCTTGTTTTGGAGATAAGTCACGATATCCCGGTATTCTTTTATAGTGTGAATGAGCCACGAGATTCATAATATCTTCTTCAAGATTTGCACCAGTGCATGATATAATTTGAACCTTATCATTTCTGATCATTTCGGCCAATGACTTTCCCAATTCAGCCGTACTCATCGCCCCTGCCAGAGTTATCATCATACTATTGCCTTTTTCTAATTGTTTTTCGTATGCAACAGCAGCATCAACAAGACTTGCTGCATTGAAGTGTTTGTAATGCTCAAGAATAAAATTACTTACAGGACCTTTAATATGCATTGTATTTGAATTTATAAGAAAGTAATTTATAATATAGTTTTGCCGTTAAAAAATTGGGGGCTTTATTATTTTCAACCGGTGCCAGTTCAACAATATCGAATCCTTGCACATTTTTTTCTTTAAATACTCTTTTAAGATAATTAATTGCTGTGTACCAATCCAAACCACCAGGTTCGGGTGTTCCTGTTGCAGGCATTATAGATGGGTCAAATACGTCTAAATCAATTGTAATATAAATATCATCGGTCATTAACATAATTGATTTTTCTATCCAATCGTCTTTTTTAAACATATCTTCTGCAAAGAAACATTTTTCTTTGTTTAAATATTGTTTTTCACAAATATCCATGCTACGAATTCCTACCTGAACTAAATTGGCATTTTTATTGGCATCGTGTAATGCACAAGCGTGGTTGTATTTTGAGCCGAGATAACTTGAACGTAAATCGGCATGTGCATCTAATTGCAGAATTGTTATGTTGGGATATTTTTCGCAGAAAGCTTTTATAATACCTATACTTATTGAGTGCTCGCCACCAAAAAAAGTTAAAAATTTATTTGTTTCAATAAGTTCTTTTGTTCTATGATAGGTAACTTCAAAAACAGATTCCGGAGAAGAATCTTCAGTGATTTCGGGTAGTATATGAATTCCTTTTTGGTAAACTTCAGAGTTAGTTTCAATGTCGTACAATTCCATATTTTCTGATGATTCTAAAAAAGCACCAAAGGCATTGTCAGCTCCTTTCCCCCATGTACTTGTACCATCGTAGGGAATTGATTGTAACAATATTGATGAAAAATCATAATCAGCATATTTGCTATCTATTCCTGCAAATGTTTTCATAATTTATTTGTGATATCCTAAAATTTTAAACATCTCGGCTGCAGATTGCTCCTCTCTGTATACATAATCAACAAAGTTTCCTTTTTCATCTCTGTCGATAATAACATGTTTTGGCGATGGAATTAGGCAATGTTTTATTCCACCGTAACCACTAATTGCATCCTGATAAGCTCCTGTATGAAAGAATCCTAGATAGAGCGGGTCATTATCCTTACTGGAATATTTTGGTAATAATACTTCTTGGTTTAAATCTTCGGAGTTATAATAATCAGAATGGTCGCAACTAATACCTCCAATATTTACACGTTGATATTCGTTATCCCATTTATTTATTGGCAATAGAATGAATTTTTCATGAATAGACCATGCATCTGGAATGGTATTCATTAAACTGTTGTTGATAATATACCATAATTCAGTATCATTTTGCTGTTTTTGTTCTAATACTTTGAAAATAATTGCGCCCGATTCCCCAACAGTATACTTGCCAAATTCGGTATAAATATCAGGTTCAATCACATTCTCTTTGTTACATGCATCTTTAATATTAAAAATAATTTCGTTAATCATGTACTCGTAGTTATACTCGAACCCCAAGTGATTACGGATGGGAAAGCCTCCACCCAGATTAAAAGAATTTAAACTTGTACACTCCTTTTTAAGGTCGATATATAATTTTAGAGCCTTCTGAAATTCCCCCCAATAATACAGGGTATCTTTTATTCCTGAATCTACAAAATAATGAAGCATTTTTAATTCAACTTTATCATTGTTCTTAATGTTATTATTGAAAAAGTTGATCATCTCTGTATGACGGATGCCAAGACGAGAAGTGTAATATGAAGATTGCGCTTCTTCATCAACGGCCATTCGCAAACCAATTTTGATTTTATGTTTGGGCTCTAACTCTTGAAGCCTTGATAGCTCATCTACACTATCCAAAATAATAATGGAATTAATAAATCCGGTTTCTTGCAGAAGAAGTATTTTACTTAGATATTCGTTGGTTTTGTATCCATTATGAACTATGATCCTCTTTTTATCTATTTTCTTTTCCTCAAACAGATTAAGGATCAAGTCAATATCAAAGGCTGATGATGTTTCAAGATTTACATTGTGCTTTAATGCCTCATTAATTACATGATAAAAGTGATTACATTTTGTACAATAACAGAAATAATATTTCCCTTTATAAGCGTTATTTTTAATGGCACGATTAAATAGATTTCGAGCTTTTTTTATTTGGTCTCCAATTTTTGGAAGATAAATAAACCTAAACGGAGTTCCGTGCTTTTTTATCAAATATTTTAACGACACTCCGTTGAAGGTAAGGTATTTATCTCTTAAGTCAAAACCTTCTTGAGGAAAGTAATAACTTTGCTCGATTAAGTCAAAATATGTATTCTTCATTAAGTATAATGTATATATTTATTTTTATGATTATTTAATCATCCATGATTTTGAATACAAACAGAAAGTTACAAATTTATTTTTTATAATTAATTAAAACCATTTTTTCCTCTTAAAATACATTAACATTCCACCAAATACACTAATTATTATTATCCATATTCCAAAATATCCCCATTTCCAGGTTAACTCCGGCATATTATTAAAGTTCATTCCATAAATACCCGCGATAAAAGTTAGCGGGATAAAAATTGAAGCAACAACTGTTAATGTTTTCATAATCTGATTCATACGATGACCTTGTACAGAGAAAAACAAATTTATACTGCTTTCCAGCCTCATCTCTATTTTATCACAATTATCCAAAATTGTTAAACATAAATCCTTTAATTCGAAGAAATATTTAATATGTTTTTCATTTATTAAGTTAAATTCCTCACGTTCAACTTTCGTAAGAAATTCCTTTATGGGGGCAATTGTTTTTTTTATCAATTGTAACTGCCGTTTACAAAGTTCAATTGTTTTTAGGGTTGTAGGAGAAGGGTCGGAGTTTATATCAATTACCTCAAGATCTTCTACCTGTTTCTCTATATCAGAAATTGTATTAAAATAGTTATCCAATATTGATTCCAGTAAAAGAAACAATAAATAATCTGTGCCTTTTTCACGCAAGACACCTGCTTTTTCTCTAATTCTATACCTTATGTGGTCGAAATAATCTGCTTTTCTCTCTTGAAATGATACCAGATAGTTTTTCCCCATGATAAAACTTAATTGTTCTGATTCAATTTTCATATTGTCGGAAGGGAGAATGGATTTTATCGAAAAAAACCAATAGTTCTCAAATTCTTGAAATTTTGGTCTTTGATTCACATCGAGTATATCCTGAATGGCTAAACTATGAATTCCTACTTTTTTACAAATGTTATTAATTATTTCAACATCATGAATTCCATGGATATTAAGCCAATGCTGATAAGTTAAATCGGAAAACCCTTTGAATTCCTTTTCCGAAATTTTCTTTTTCTCAACAAACTTATCTTTATTGTAACTGAATAGCTGAATACTTATTTCTTCTGAGAATTTAATTCCGGTAAATACAGGGATTAAAGGGGTTTTCGTTTTTCTATTAAGAACTTTCTTGGTCATCTTTCATTTCTTTTTTGTAAACAATTGTTCTGTACGGAAATGGGATTTCAATTCCTTCTCTTTCAAATCTTTCTTTTACCGATTTTAAGAGGTCGCATTTGAGGATAAAAGCATTATCATTATCACTTGTCCAAATATAGGTTTTTAAATCAACCGAAAAGTCAGAAAGTGCAACTACACGAATAACCACCTTAGGATCATTTTTTGCTTTTTCCTTTTTCGTTCGGGTATCAACAGTTAATGGGTGATTTTGAGCCTCATCGCGTATTATTTCAATAGCTTTATCAATGTTTGAATCATAACTTATTGAAAAAACAATGTGTTTTCTTATTTTTTCATCTTCTATACTGCTATTAATAACAGTTTCTTCACTAATGACGCCATTAGGCATTATTATTCTTCTGTTTTCATAATCCTTAATAATTGTATGCCTAAGAGTAATTTCCTCAATAACACCTTTTTGTCCATCCTTAAACTCAATTATATCAGATATTTTAAATGGTTTAAAAAGTAATATAAAAATACCACTAATAATATTGGCAAAAGCTTTTTGAGAAGCGACTCCAATAATTATTGCTAATATACCGGCACCGGCAAAAAGTGCAGTACCAAGTGATTTCAAATATGGTATTTTGAAAAAAATAAAGATTATTGCAGCCGTGTATATTATAAAACCAACAGAATTTTTAAGGAATGCAAAATTAGTAGGGTCTGTTTTCAGTTTCTTAGCATATTTCGAAATAAATATGCTTAAAAGTTTCCTTAAAATTAATGTTAGAATAATAGCGATAGCTATCGTAATTGCGATTAATATTATGTAATTAGTCGTTTCTTTACTTAATGGAAATTTCATATGTTTATAATTTTATATCTTATTCATATTTAATCATTTAAGATCAAAGCCAACAATAAAGACCGTTCTTCCAGTCTGTGCCTCATGATTTGTTCATATTAGACGGTAAAAACTCACCAACAGGTCCAAGTCCATCAATCTTGGATTTATTTTTTGCGATATGGCATTTCATACTCATTTTTAATAGATAAAATATTCGTTAAAAGTATAAATCTATTTGAATAAATTCATGCTCAAAGCCAACTAAATTGAAAAGTGTATAAAGTTATTGAAAATAAGTTTAAAATAGCTAATTTGGATATTAATAAAAAAGAACAGGCCGGTGAGAGGGACCTCTACCGACCTGAATCAACCAAAACCAAATTTTCAAATTACAATTAGCTAATTTTGCAAAAATCGTATTGCTGCTATTATTTGCAATTCATGTGCCAAAATCTTTAAATAATTGATTAAACACTTATTACAATTAGTTGTAAAAATCCTTTCAAAATAAATTACCCGATTTCATAAATTAATTACTGAATTTAATGGAAATTTATCCATTATCGGAAAAGGGGGGATAAGGGGAAAATGGGTATATGGGGTATATGGGTATATGGGGTATATGGGTAAAGAAAAAGGTCAATTTCGAAATCACAATTATACCTTTATACTATTATACTTCTACTTCTCCATATAGATCAAAAAAGTCCGCACTGGTAATTTTAACATTGTAGTACTCGCCGATCAAAAGAGGGCTATTGGATGATTGAATAATCACCTCATTATCAACTTCCGGTGAGTCGAACTCTGTACGTCCAATAAAGTTATCGCCTTCTTTTTTGTCGATAATAACCTTCATCACCGTATCAACTTTTTGCTTGTTTAGTTCATAGGATATTTCCTGCTGTAACATCATAAGTTGGTCGCGGCGATCCTCTTTAATTTCCTTCGGAACATTATCCTTAAGGCTATATGCAGATGTTTCTTCTTCGTGCGAATACGTAAAAACACCAAGCCTTTCAAACCTGGTTTGTTTAACGAAATCCATGAGTTGTTCAAACTCCTCCTCTGTTTCACCAGGATAACCTACTATCAAAGTTGTACGCATGGCGACATCAGGTATAGCTTTCTTAATCTTTTTAACTAGTTCTTTTGTCTTTTGCCCCCCCAAACCTCTTTTCATCGATCGTAATATACGGCTGCTTATATGCTGCAGGGGCATATCCATATAAGAACATATCTTTGGGTTTTCCACCATCACCTTAATCAAACCAGCAGGGAAATTTGCCGGATATGTATAATGGAGTCTAATCCATTCAATTCCTTCAACTTCAGAAATTCTTTTTAACAAATCGGGAAGTTCACGCTTATTATAGATATCAATTCCATACCATGTTAGATCCTGGGCGATTAGAATCACTTCTTTAACTCCTTGTTTAGCTAAAAATCTGGCTTCATTAATAATATCTTCCTTTGGTTTTGAAACATGTTTACCACGGATGAGAGGGATGACACAAAAAGAACAGTTACGATTACAACCTTCGGATATTTTTAAATAAGCATAGTGCGATGGTGTTGTTAGCAACCTTTCACCTATAAGCTCCTTTTTATAATTTACGTTAAGTGCACTGAGCACCTCAGGAAGCTCGTTCACCCCAAAAAAGCCATCTACTTCTTTAATTTCACTTGATAGTTCTTTTTTATATCTTTCAGATAGGCAGCCGGTTACTATCACCTTTTCAGTATCGCCATTAATTTTAAATTGTACAGCCCTTAATATTGTATCTACCGACTCCTCTTTGGCATCATGAACAAAACCGCAAGTAACTATCACAATAATATCAGCCTTATCATTTGAGTCGTGAACAATTGAGTAATCTTTCATTAACTGCCTCATCAGCACTTCTGAATCAACCAAATTTTTTGAGCAGCCCAGAGTTACTATGTTTATCTTTTTTTTCATAATAGAGCTAAATAAGTGCAATGACGATCATAGTAACATACAGGAATGAATTTTTATTATTCATGCTAAGCAAAAAGGCTTTCAACAAAAGATTTACGGTTAAAAATATGAAGGTCTTCCATTTTTTCGCCAACGCCAATATATTTAACAGGAATTTTAAATTGATCGGACACACCTATTACAACGCCACCTTTTGCAGTACCGTCAAGTTTTGTAAGTGCGATCGCATTAACATCGGTTGCAGCTATAAATTGCCGTGCCTGCTCAATTGCATTTTGACCGGTTGATGCATCAAGTACCAGAAGAATTTCGTGGGGTGCATCAGGTATTAATTTTCGCAATACACGGCTTATTTTTGAAAGTTCGTTCATAAGATTCACCTTATTATGCAGACGTCCAGCTGTATCAATAATCACAACATCTGCTTCTTGTGCTATTGCCGACTTTAAAGTATCGAAAGCAACAGAGGCCGGATCGGCACCCATGCCCTGACTAACAATTGGCACTCCAACCCTATCCGCCCAAATGGTTAACTGATTAACTGCGGCAGCTCTGAAAGTATCAGCTGCACCCAGTACAACTTTTTTCCCGGTCATTTTAAAGTTATAAGCAAGTTTGCCTATAGTGGTTGTTTTACCAACTCCATTAACACCAACCACCATTATCACATAAGGTTTACTACCTGTCGGTAGATCGAAGTCCTCTCCATCGCTTGTATTATTTTCCTCTAATAACAGTTCTATTTCATTTCTCAATATAGAGTTTAACTCATCAGTACCAAGGTACTTATCATTCGCAACACGTTCTTCAATTCTTTCAATAATTTTCAGAGTAGTGTGTACGCCAACATCCGACATTACTAATGCTTCTTCAAGGTTGTCCAACACCTCATCATCAACTTTCGACTTGCCAATAACAGCTTTTGAGATTTTACTAAACACATTTTGTCGTGTCTTTTCCAATCCCTTATTTAAGTCTTCTTTTTGCTGTTTCTTTGAAAATGCTGAGAATAACCCCATATAGTAGTAATTTTACGGTAAAGATAGTTATAGCCAAAAAAAAACTTTTCCCCACAGTGCAGGAAAAAGCCTTTTGTAAGATTAAATTATCTGTACTAAGATTTATTTTTTGTCAAAATAATCTTTAACCTGATCTGTTGGAATAATTTCTTCTTTAAATCCATAAGCACCAGATGTAGCAGATTTGCTCATCCTAATTACTTTTGCAAAATCCTTTCCTACTGATTGTAGTGTTGCAACAACTTTCTTAGCCATAGTTCTATTTATTTAATTTCTCTGTGAACCGTCATTTTCTTTAAAATCGGGTTATATTTTTTTAACTCGAGTCTGTCAGGAGTATTTTTTTTGTTTTTAGTAGTAATATACCGTGAAGTTCCCGGCATTCCACTATTCTTATGCTCGGTACATTCCAGAATAACTTGAATCCTTGCGTCTTTGCTCTTTTTAGCCATTATAGTATTCGCTTTAAATTTTGGACGGCAAAAATACCATCTTTATAAATATAATCCAATATTAATCCTTAAATTTTTCAATTATTCATAATTCCCTGAATATAAGGTGTTATTCCGGCAAAGAAGAACTCTACCGCAATTACCATTACTATTAGCCCCATTAATTTCATCATAATTTTGTTGCCTTTATCACCCATAAACTTAGTAATACCTACTGCACCGAATAAAACTGCCATTAATACTATCGAAACTAATACAATTGATATTATAACAAGAGAAGAGTTAGTATAACTATCACTTTCCCCCATAAGTATTATAGCATTTGTAATAGCTCCAGGGCCAGCAATCATTGGAATTCCCAAAGGTGTTATTGAAATATCATCAACATATTTTTCAACGTCCTCGGCTCTTATTTTCATCGGACTAAGTCGGGCATTTAGCATATCATATCCTATAATAAAGAAAAGCACACCACCAACAACCTGTAGTCCAGCAACTGAAATCCCAAAGAAATTAAACAGATATTCTCCAAGAAATGCAAAGAGGATTAATACAAAAGTAGCAGTAACGGTTGCCTTTATTGCAGTTTTACGCCTTTCACGTTTTGATAACTCAGAAGTCATTGTTAAAAAAACCGGCATTATACCCATTGGGTTCATCAACGTGAAAAAGGAAGTAAAATACAGTAATATGGTTGTAAAAGTGTCCATTAGTTCATGAATAATTATGAAACATCCTAATTACAATTCCGCTATCTTCTGATCAACAATCTTTATAATCGCATCCCGACATTCTTGCGCTTTCATGGCTATGTTAGCGCCCTTCTTTACCAAATCTTCGGTAAATACTTTATCATCGATCCCGGAAGCATTGATTTTCACATTTAGAAACGCACCTTCAACTGCTGCCAGTGCACAAAGTGCACCTACGCCTGCATCAGAAACTGAGTTGGGGTTTCCAAATTCAGCCATAGCTTTCATTACTTCCATCGATTTGTATGCGGTATTCATTACACTAAAAGGTATTTCCATCGCATATTTTGATGCATTTTCAATTGTTTCTTTTCTCAATTTTTTCTCATCATCGGTCTTTTTTGGTAAACTAAAGGCATCCATAATTTTGTTAAATGCTTGTGTGTCTTCATCAACCAGTTTCAATAGCTCATCTTTATATTTTTGACCTATGTGCGCCCAGTTCGAAAACTCTTCCCAACGCTCGTCCCAGCCTCTTTTGTGCGCACTTAGGTTAGCCACCATTGTTCCTAGTGAAACACCAAGTACTCCGGCATATGCAGCAATGGAACCACCACCAGGAGCTGGTGATTCGGATGCTGTCTCGTTGGCAAATCCGGTCAATGATAAATTAACAAGCTTGTTCACGTTACTTTCGAGAAGATATTCAATTATTCTTTCTTTGGGTTTAAAAGGTTTTAGTTCAGCAAGCCCCATTGACTTAATTGCAATTCTCAATAGTTCATCATTATCAACACCTACTGATCTTTTTTGCTTACGCAGAAAATACCTTCCAGCTTCTAGCATAGCCTCAAGAGGGATAAGGCCTACTAATTCGGAGCCAGTTACCCTGATGCCTCGTGCTTCGGCTTTTTTCCACACTTCATCATATGCAATATGTACTGGAGTGATGCTAATATTTGTTAGGTTCATTGAAATTTGAGCAACATCATATTCTTCAATAAACCAACCAATTGCTTTTACTTCTTTCAACGAACCGGGAATCATTACTGGTTTTCCATTTTCGTCTTTTACAATTTTGCCAGTGATTGGGTTTCCTTCCCTTTTTGTTCTTCCTCGCTCACGAACATCAAAAGCGATAGAATTAGCACGACGTGTTGAAGTTGTGTTAAGATTAACATTAAACGCCACTAGAAAATCGCGTGCTCCAACTGCTGTAACACCACTACCTGCAACACGTTCATTAAATTCAGCTGGACCAAAATCGGGTTTCCAGTGTGGATCTGATAATTTTTCTTTTAACCCTTCATACTCACCCGACCGGCATGTAGCAAGATTT
>JACKQG010000494.1_pt1 | contig 57504 bp, 49 predicted proteins | sample 8237621 | NCBI WGS metagenome assembly JACKQG01 (sample SAMN15677084, study PRJNA649215) | marine metagenome | biome: marine; feature: Black Sea; material: saline water; isolation source: suspended particulate matter (SPM) from the Black Sea western gyre | collected 2013-06-09/2013-06-10 | depth... | reverse complement strand
CTAAATGCTTGTTTAATAAGGTTTTCCTTAATAAAAAAGTGCGAAAGTTAACTAATTATGACGACCAGATAATATCTCTGTACGGTCAAACGGAAGATTTCGCCGAGGTTTCATCCTGAATGTATTCTTTTGGTTTATACCAACGTGCTACAGGTATGAAAATAACCGCCGTCACCAGCATCACTATTGCAAAGAACCAGTAATAGCTGGCTCCCGGCAGCTTACTTGTGCCGTCTTCATTTTGGATGAAGATATTAACTGCTGCAGTAAAGGCATTTCCGAGAGAAATCGACAGGAGAAAGACCGCCATAATGAATGACTTCATTTTCTTTGGTGCCTGAGTATATGAGAAATCCAGACAGGTGATTGAGACCATTATTTCTGCAGAGGTAAGCAGCGCATACGCAAGAAACATCCAGCCGATGCTGGGTGTGCCGCCGGCAACAATTCCGGTTTCAATCAGGGAAGAGACGACAAAAGGTGAAGCCGCCAGAAGCAGGCCCAATCCTATTTTACGCAGCGCAGTCAAAGGAAATATCCTGTTTATTGCCGGATATATTACATAAGAAAAAACGGGAATCAAAATCAGTATCAACAGCGGATTGAGAGCGACTATCTGAGTGGGCAGCCACTGGTGTCCCAGCCAGTTGCGGTTCATCTTCTCGGCCTGTAACATCCAGGCCGAGTCCATTTGGTCGAACAGTGCCCAAAAAGGCGCTACGAAGACATAAATAATACACAGCTTGCCGATTGCTTTAATACCTTCGCCGCCGAAGCAATCCTTTACAAATTCAATACCGCCTCGCGGTATATGGACAAATTTTTTGCGTCCGAGCCAAAACGCTATTGTAGCCAGTATCATGAAGGCTCCGGGAACGCCAAATGCGACAGCAGGCCCGTATCGGTCAAGTAATTCAGGTATTAATAAATTGGAGATGAAAGCGCCCAGATTGATTGCAAAGTAGAACCAATGATATACTCTGTTTATCAGATGTTTGTTGGTTTTTCCGAATTGGTCACCCACGTTTGCAGAAACGCAGGGCTTTATTATCCCTGAGCCGACTGCGATCAGAATCAGTCCAGCCGCCAGGCCCAGGCGTGTTTGATTAACGGCAAGGGCCAAAAAGCCAAAACAGTAAAGTATCGAAAAGTAGAGAATGGTTCTGTACTTGCTCAGCCAGATGTCGGATATCAGAGCGCCGAGCAGAGGCATGAAATAGACTGCCGAAACGAAGAGATGAAACCATGTTTTGCTTTGCTCAGGAGTCATAGGAGCAAGTTGGCCTCTGGCGTTCACAAGCAGATGGGTCATAAAGAATACAAGGATACATCTTGAACCGTAGAAGCTGAATCGCTCAGATGCTTCGTTGGTGAGTATGTAGGGGATGCCGGCGGGCATTTTTTTAGATGGTACAGGTGCTCTCAAATATTTGCTTTCGGCCATAATGACTTCTCCGATTCTCTATTCACACAAACAATTTCTTTTTAAGCTTCTGATATAATGCTTTTCGGCCCTGTTAATATAATTGGGTTATATAGTACATATGTCATTGGCTGAATTCAAAGAAGAAATACTCTGATGTAAAAAATAGCAGGGTTGTCTGTCGGCAATTCCAAAACCCCCTTGATTTCAGTAGTCGCAGGTGTTAATATCCATCAGGCAATAAGGTCATTGGTGACAAAATAGCAACATGACAATTAATTGGGGTATGAGGTTATGAAAACTTTATCGACATTAGTCATTGTGTTGACAATTAGCGTAGTTCTTTTTGGTTGTGCACATAACGCAAAGGAGGCGGAATTGGACAAGTTCATTACATCGCATGTGGAAAAAATTAAACCGATGGCGAAGGAGGTGAGTCTTGCTTCATGGGCCGCTGCAATTAGCGGTAAGCCGGAGGATTATGACAAAGTCAGTGAATTAACGCTCAAGGTCCGCCAGGTTTACAGTAATCCTCAGGAGTTTGCTTTTCTGAAAGATGCAAAAGAATCCGGACAGGTTACCGACGCCATCCTGGCTCGACAACTGGATGTTTTGTATAACAATTATCTTGAGAGCCAGATAGAACCGGAGTTATTGAAGAAAATCGTGGATTTAGGCACAAAAATTGAAAAGAACTTCAGCACTTTCCGTGGCACAATTGATGGAAATAAAGTTACCGACAACGAAATTAAGGAAATTCTGAAATCCCAGACGGATTCCGGCAAGAGAAAGCAGGCGTGGCTGGCCAGCAAGCAGGTTGCTGTCGAAGTAGCTGATGATATCATCCGATTGGTGAAGCTGCGAAATGAGGCTGCCGGGAAGCTTGGCTTCGACAATTATCATACACTTTCTCTGGCCACTACCGAGCAGGATGTCAAAGAGATGGACCGGATTTTCGAGCAGCTCTACGAATTGACCAACGAGCCATATGCTAAATTAAAAGCAGAGCTGGATCGCATTCTGGCGGATAAGTACGGTATTGCCGTTGCCGAGCTTATGCCCTGGCATTATCACGATCCGTTCTTCCAGGAAACGCCCTTGGTATATGAGCTTGATTTGGATGTATACTATGAAAATAAAGATGTTAAGGAATTGGCCGAGGAGTTCTACGCTGGAATTGGTTTGCCTGTGGAATCCATCCTTGCCAACAGTGACCTGTATGAACGGGAAGGTAAAAATCCGCATGCTTTTTGTACGGATATTGACCGGGAAGGTGATGTACGTATTCTGTGTAATATTGACAATAACGAATACTGGATGGAGGTGACATTACACGAATTAGGCCACGCTGTTTATGATAAATATCACGACCTTCAGGTTCCGTTTCTGCTGAGAAAACCGGTGCATGCTTTTACCACCGAAGCTATAGCAATGTTCTTCGGCCGTTTGTGCCGCAATCCCGCATGGATGCAGCAAATGCTGGCTCTTACCGACAGGCAGCGGGCGGAAATTGAAAAAGTAAGCAGCAAGTACTCACAGCTCAAACAACTGATTTTTGCCCGCTGGGATATGGTGATGTACAATTTTGAAAAACAACTTTATGCAGACCCTGAGCAGGACCTGAATTCGCTTTGGTGGCAAATGGTTGAGAAATATCAGCTTGTCAAAAGACCGCAGGGTCGCAATGAGCCGGATTGGGCCGCTAAAATTCATTTTACAATCGCCCCCTGTTATTACCATAACTATTTGTTAGGTGAGTTGCTGGCATCTCAGTTGCATAATCATATGACCCGCGAAATCCTAAAGCTTGAATCGGACAAAAATCTCAGCTATATTGGCCGGCGTGAACTCGGTGATTTTCTCCGCGAAAAAGTTTTTGAAGCCGGGGCGATTTATCATTGGAATGAGATGATTAAAAGGGCGACCGGAGAATATCTGACGCCGGAGTATTATGTTGAGCAGTTCGTTAAATGAGTTCCGAAATGGGTTGATATAGGGCTGTGATAGTCTGAATAGATAGTGACAAATTTTCCGTAAATTTGAATGGAGTCAATTATGAATTCAGATGGAAAGTATTTGCCGGAAATTACAGTTAAGGCTTTTGTTTTAGGTGTCGTGCTTTCGATGGTCTTGGCGGCGGCAAACGCCTATCTGGGACTGTTTGCCGGTATGACGGTCTCGGCGTCGATACCTGCGGCGGTTGTCTCGATGGGATTGCTGAGGTTCTTCAAGCGTAGCAATATCTTAGAAAACAACATCGTGCAGACGGCGGCATCTGCGGGAGAGTCTTTGGCTGCGGGTGTTATTTTCACTTTGCCCGCACTTGTCATTATGGGCTATTGGGACGGTTTTGGAGGGAAAAATTACTGGTGGATTACAATCATCGCCGCGTTTGGGGGCTTGCTGGGGGTACTGTTTACGATACCGCTTCGACGCTCCCTTATAGTTGAGGGCGAGCTGCAGTTTCCGGAAGGTATTGCTACTGCCGAGGTTCTTGAGACGGGCCAGGAGGGCGGCAAAGGAGTCTGGACTATTGCAAAGGCGTCTCTTGTAGGCGGATTGTTTAAGGTATGTGCTAAAGGTATCGGGCTCTGGCCCGAGGCTATAGAGGGGGCCAAAGGAATCGGCCGGACACTTATTTACGGCGGCTCGAACCTGAGCCCTGCATTGCTGTCGGTAGGTTATATTGTCGGGCTTAATATTGCTGTTCTAATTTTCCTGGGTGGTGTCGTCAACTGGTACATTGCCATTCCTATCTGTGCGGCGATGTCTGAGGCAGCAACAAATGTTGATACAGTGGACAGGGCTTACGGGATATGGTCGGCCCAAACGCGGTATATTGGCGTTGGGGCGATGCTCATCGGTGGGCTGTGGACTATTTTCAAGATGAGAGGCTCGCTTCTGAGCGGAGTAAAGAGCGGATTGAAGGCATACCAGGCGATGGGACAGGGCACAACTGAAATCGAGAGAACTGAACAGGACATGCCCATGAAATGGATACTTATGCTGATTGTTGGTTCGATTGTTCCGCTGTTTCTTGTTTACCAGACATTCGTTGCAGACGTGTCGATCTCACTGCCAATGGCGGTTGTCATGCTAATCGCAGGATTTTTATTCTCTGCTGTGGCCGGTTATATGGCGGGCCTGGTCGGTTCATCCAATAATCCTATCTCAGGCATTACCATCGCCACTATAGTCGTTTCCTCTCTTCTGCTGCTCGTGCTCATGGGCAAAGATGCCGAAAATGGCCCTGCCGCAGCGATCATCATTGGTTCGGTTGTGTGCTGTGCAGCAGCGATTGCAGGCGACAATATGCAGGACCTCAAGGCTGGCAGGCTTGTCGGCGCAACACCATGGAAACAGCAGGTTATGCAGATGGTGGGCACATTGTCCGGGGCCGTCATAATAGCACCGGTTCTCATGCTCCTCCACGAGGCATACGGCTTCAAAGGACAGCCGGGCACCGGTTCGGACGCTCTCTCGGCTGTTCAGGCTAATCTTATGGCCTCGGTCGCAAGGGGTGTTTTCAAAGGCGACATGCCCTGGAATTTCGCATTTATCGGGATGGGTGTCGCTGCGGGGATTATTATTCTTGACCTTTTTCTCGAAGCTCGAAAAAGTTCGTTCCGAACGCCTGTGCTTGCCGTGGCGATTGGATTTTATCTGCCGCTGGAGCTTTCAGTGCCTATCTTTGGAGGCGGCATCATACATTGGGCGATAAAAAGTTTCCACAAGCGGCAAAATACCAGTTCGGAGCAAATCGAAAAATCAAACCGAAGCGGCCTGCTCTTTGCTTCAGGTCTTATAACCGGCGAAGCACTGACGGGCATCCTCCTGGCGATCCCGATCGTCATCCTCAAGCAATACAAAATTGACCTGCCGATTATCAAGCACTTTTTCGGTAAAACCATACCGTTCGGAGGCTGGCTTGGCGCAGTTCTGCTGATAGGTGTGGCTTACTGGCTGTATTCTACTGCTTGCAGGTCAACAAATGACAACTAAGAGCAAACTGTTTGGAAAATGCGACAGAATGCTCCGTCAAGCAGCAAATTAGTTGGCATGTTATATCATATGAGTTCGCTTATGAATTGAGCTGCCTTCTCAGCGCCATTTACAGAGATTGGGGGATAATTTACATCCTTACCAAGATTGCCAATCACCATATCAGCCAGAATCTCGGGAGTAGTGTGGGCATATACCATCTTGATACCAGCCTGATGTCTGGCTAATCGCCCTGCGACGTGTATCTGCTGTTCGCAGTGCATCGCCAGGGGAAAATAAAGAAATGGTCTGTTTAACGCGGTTAATTCAATCGTGGTAGTACCACCTCCCTGAACAATAGCCAAATCGCTCGCGGCGAAGTGCTCATAAAGAGCTGGAACATACCCTTTGACTTCAATCTCCTCCGGAACTTTCAGTTCATCGGCCGCAAGGCGGGGACCACATATCAGAACCATGTGTAAATCAGGAACTTTCTGCTTTATAATCTTATAAGCCTCTCCGCAAAGTTCCAGAAGATCTTTGCCGATAGATGTCCCGCCGATAGAGCAGACAACCAGGGGCTCCGGACCATAGCCTAACTTTGTTCTGATTTTTGTTTTGTCAGTATATTCTGTCGGGTCGAATGGCAAAACATAACCTGTGAACTTGTAGAATTCTTTGGCGTGGTCACGACGGTTTAAGTGAAGAAAAGCAAGTTTGTTATCAGGAATATCTTCAATCTCACCTGCGAAAAGAGCCAGATTTTTCGAGCCGGAAAACAGTTTGTGGTCCCACTTTGTCCAGATAAGGTTGGTGATATTCACAAGTAACTTCTCAAAGGGATTCTTTGTTACCGAGTCCATGCCGAGGAAATCATAGATCATCACAAATGGGGCTTCTAATCGGATGAATTTCATCGCCAGAGCTGTGATAAGATCATAGGCCTCATCACTTATAACCAGATCGTATTTTTCCCTATTGAATATTTTCTTGTAGATTTTTCTGTTGTGTTTAAGGACTTTGCTTTCGTGTAAGGCGTACTTCAAGGTGCTCATCTCAAAGCCTTTAGCGATATTTTCGGCGTGAATATTGGCGTTGGCATATATGTCGGCTTCTGGAAGAAGCTTTTCGCCTGCTTCCTTGAGCAATAAGGTTGCAGGATGGCAAGCCAGCCAGGATAACTCTGCTTCAGGGCATTGTCTTCGCAATTGCCGGGCTATTGCTAAATCTCGGGTGACATGCCCTAATCCTATCGAACCACTGACATACAGAATTTTCTTTTTTGTCATCTATACGCCTTGTATGCCTGAGTGCCAATCGTTATATTGCGTGACCGGAAAAACAACGAGCCATAGAGGCAAGTGCACTATCCGTTTGCAGCACTACTGCACGAAAGAATATATCGGGTCCCAGGGGGGCAGCTTTATAGCGGATTGTTTGTAAATATTCAGGATATCTTCGGGGACATATTTTTTCTTTACGATGATGCTGTAAACGTTGGTGTCGAACCATGAATCGTAAATGGTCCAGAGGCCTTTGCTGCCCTTGTCGTCTCCCCAACTGTTTTCAACAAGCCACTTTGCAGGTTTGTCTTTTTGCATATCGACGCCGATAAAGACCATAGCATGGTTGGGGACGCTTTCACGGAACAGTGAACGCTGGGCCTTGGTCATGGCCATATCGGTCAGGTAAATAGAATCATAATCGAACATTCCCATGGACATTATCCCATGTTCCCTGCTCTGGTCTTTACCGACATCACAGGCGAACCAGATTGGTTCGTCGTCGAGAACAGCCTTGACGGCGATGTCTTTGAGGATTTGCATTTTGACGTTTGCAAAGTGGGCATCGTCACCGTCACGGACATTTCTTGTAAGATTAATGCTGTAATGTTTTCCGTATTCTTTTGAAGGGTCGTTAAAGATGTCCACGTATTGCCCCAAATCGACACCAACGAATTCCTTATAAAAGCTCTTCGGGCTGTAAGTGCGGATTTTACTTACAACGGAATTGGCGTCTTCGAATCGCCACTGGAACTCACTTGGCGGCTGACCGAGGTTCAGCACAAGCATTTTATAAACATGGGCGAGCATCTCCGTTTTTTCCGTGCGAATTTTCTTGAGTGACTTTTTTTGTTTATGCATATTTCGGAGTTTTACGGCGTCTGCGCGGAGCTTTCTGCTGATAAGGTTGTTCATCATGCTTGTATTTCCGGAGCTGTTTGTCTCGGGCATAATTTCCTGGGGAACGGCGCCGTATTTTTCCACGAGGTTGACGACGTTTTCCCAGTAGCCTCCGTCGGGGATGGGCGTGCGAAGGAGGAACTCCATTTCACGGTTGAGGATGTCACGGTCTGCGAATCCAATGATGTTTTCGAGGAAGCAATTTGCTTTTTCGAGTTTGTCCCAGAAGGCGAGATAGTTTTGTGAGAACTCGAAGCTTTCGAGGTCGTTGTTTTCGATTACTTTCGGTCGCAGGATGTTAAGCCCGGCGAAAAGCCAGCACCGGCCGCTTTTTTTCTGATTCGTGATGCCTTTCGTTTCGATTTTATGGCTGAAAATTTCATTGTGCCGGCGCAGTACTTCCCGGTTCAGGGCAAGACTGCTGATATCGTTGTTCGTGATGGAATTATACATCGCCCTGGTATGTGTATCCATTTCAAAAGATGACTGAAATTTATCGATTGTCTTGCTTGTCAATGCACCTTCGTCGGCAAAAAGCGATGATACGACAAAAAATAATACCAATTGGACGACGAAGACGGACTGTCGTTTAGAACAGCGTTTCATAATGACTCCTCCTTTGATTATGAGAAAGTTGAAGTTTGCAAATCGGGATTTGTTTTTAGCTGGCGGATTTTCTCAAGACTATCGACGAATTGCTCTTTGGCTTTTTCCAGATAGGCGTTAACTTCATCTATATATCCGTCGGCTGAGGCCGACCATACGCGGTTGAGGTACCGCTCCCCGGCGGCGAAAGTGCTCATTACCTCACCGTATGCGGCGAGACCGTAACGATGGGCGATGCTTTTGCGGGCATCAACAAACATAGCAAGATCATCAACGAATAGTTCATCGATCCGGTGGCGCATATCGTATGTATTAATCGAGTGCTTGTCGGTATTGAGTTTGTTGATATTGGTTGCTATTTTTTCAAGGCTGCTTTCTACAGTTTCAATCCTGGAAGCAACATGATGCTCCGTTTTACTGTGTCGTGCAATATCAATCCTGATTGTAATAACTCCCGCCACACCGAGTCCAAGCGCCGGTATATACCACAACCATCTGACGACACTTTCATCGACAACCGCCGCCAAAGCCGCTGCGATGAAACCAACTGTAACCAATAGAAAGCCAATTAATTTCATAGCTAATCCCTACCCCCCCTGCATTCCTGAGATAATGTAGTAGATGGCAAAACCAACCCCAACAATCCCCTCGCCAATAATCAATCCAGCCGCGATGGGGATACCAACCTGCTCGCTAAAGTGCTGCCCCTTTATTTTATCGCTGGCAATCCGAAGAATTGTGCCGATGGTATATGTCAGAACAATACTGAACGGCAGATAGAATCCAAGACCCACCTGAATACCGAGTCCGCCGATACCTGTTGTACTGAGCAGCGCACCCAGGCCAGCGCCGGCCAGATACTTGTAAACAGGGACATTACCTTCGAGAATTCCCTTCATCATGCTCGCCAGCACTGTCCCTTGTGGCGCCGGTAATTTTTCACTGCCAAGGCCGTATGCTTTATGAAGCACGAACAAGAGGCCTATCATCAGAATCGGACCAAGCCATGTTGCAAGAAACTGTCCCATCTGCTGTCTTCTTGGAATAGCGCCAACCAGATAGCCTGTTTTCAAATCAAGCATCAGGTCTGTCGCCTGCGACATCGCCATGCAGGTGGCGGCGCCGACCATTACCGACGATATAATGGCCGCTCTGTCACCCAAACCTCTTGTAATCACTATGAGAATCGTCACGGCAATCAGGGTCATACCGCTCATGGGCGACCAGTTCGTCCTACCGATGCACTCTGAGAGAATCACACCTGCCATCCAGATCCAAATCGTACCAAGCACGGCCATAACAATGCCCCGAACAATACCCATCTCTTCTACGGATGTAACCGCAACGACGCCCAAAACGATGACCGCTCCGATTATGCCTACATAGAGCAGTTTGATTGGCATCTCATCCTTCGACATTGCGGCACCGGTTTTAGCTGCCGATTGCATGCTCCGGATTGCACTGATAATCAAGGGAAGCGCCAGTACAATTCCAGTCAATGCGCCGCCGACTAACATTCCGATTCCGACGGGCCTGAACAGCGCAATCCGTAAATACCCCGGCATCGTCTGCCCAAGTTCCTGCAGTTGTTCAGGCGAAGGCAGCAGGTTCATCCTCGCCAGAATCGGCGCTAGAACCCAATAGCAGGCATAACCCCCGATCACAAAACAAAGCCCGCCCTTACCTGCGATAAAAGCGATTCCAATAGTCAACAACGAAACGAACCAGATGCCGTTCATGTAGTTCGGCATACCGAGATGCTGGCCTAATGCCCAGTTCTCGAACTTTGTCACATTGCTGATGAAGCTCATTGTGCCGCTCAGGGCGATCCCAATCATAAGGAGTATTGCTTTGTGAACACCGGCCCCGGGTGATTTGAGAACGGTTGCTACGGCAACTCCGCCTGGATAAGTTAGTCGTTCGAAATCAATCATCTGCTTACGCAACGGGATGATAAAGGCTATGCCAAGAATTCCCCCGGCGATGCACCCAAAGACCATAAGATAGGGATTAAAATCGGTTTCCCCCAAAATGAACAGTGCGGGCACGGAAAACATGACGCCCGCCGAGGCGCCGTTCACACTGCTGGCGACGGTCTGGCTTATGTTGTTTTCGATAATACTGTTCCGGCGGAGAATACCCCTGAGCACGCCAAAGCCCAGGATGGCGGCCAGTTCCGAGCCCTCATGTGAGAATCCCAGAATCAGGCAGGCGTAGCCCATACTGATAGTAATGAGAACACCGAGAACATAACCGACAAGAACAGAGGTCAGCGTCAGTTCCGGATAAGGTCCCCTGCGGATGGTTCTTTTTTCGCCGGCTTCTGTTTCTGCCATTGTTAGCTATCCTTAGCAAGTGTATAAAATATCACAGTAAAGAGCTTTAAACTCTGGCCTTCGAATTCGTATTATCTATTTGTGCGGTAACATCGGCTTGGCCCGCTTAAGAAACTGTATTGGAACACCCCATGGATCGCGCAGAATAATTAATTCGTCACCTGCATCCGTAGTGTTCATCTCCACAGCAATTGTTGCCCCGGCCCCAATCAGCTTTTTGGTAATTGCTTTTACATCGTCAACCATAAAGGCAATATGAAGAGACAGAGGATTCATCGCCGGATAATCCGGTACTTCATCCGGCGGATTATTGTAAAGCTCCAGCATCATGTTCCCGCCGGAGTCGGAGATAAAGCGCATATTAGCCGGCGGCGGGCCTTCCCTGACAATCTTCATACCCAAATTATCTCTATACCACCTTGCCATCGCGGCGGGATCCTCGACATTGATTGCAACGTGTTCGAGGCGTATTCGGTTCTTACCTCCAGAGGTAAAGGCATCATTTGTTTTGCCCGACTCAGCGGCACAGCCCGCAAAGACTAATGCCCCCAGCACAAGAATAACCGTTTGCAGCCTGCTTGTTTGATGTCTCCGTGTCATTCTACAGCTCCTTTCTGGCCGACCCAAAATAAACGGAGAGGGCGGGATTCGAACCCGCGGTAGGGACAAGCCCTACACAGCCTTTCCAAGGCTGCTCGATCAGCCACTCCGACACCTCTCCAATGGCTTTTAATATTGGTTATTTTGTACTTGAGTTTTTTATTTCAATATAAGATTTTGATTGTTCTAATTTTGTAATCAATATATATAGCGGAAAAATGAGGCCTATGCAATTACAAATAACCATAGAAACGCGGAATTATTATGGAATTTGTAGAAAAGAGTGAACCGCGCGGCGGCCGAGACAGACTAAGGTAGATAGAGTGGACAGATCGGTTGAACAACTTGTTGACGAAATATTAGTATTGGATTGCCAGGCCGGCAGTGTTAAGGCCATGGAAATATTAGTCTCACGCTGGCAGAAGCGTCTCTGGCAATATGCATATAAGCTGACTGGAAATTTCGAGGCCTCGTGGGATATAACGCAGGATAGCTGGCTGAGCATCATAAAAGGTGTAAGAAAATTACGCGATCCGGCCAATTTCAAGGCCTGGGCATATAAAATAACAACAAATAAATCAATCGACTGGATAAGAAAAAGTAAAGCTGTAAAGCACACCAGCATAGATGAAATTGAAGAACAACAAGCAAGCCGGAAAAAAGACACAGGCGTTAAAGAGCTGCTGGAAAAATTAAATATGGAAAAAAAAGTTGTTCTCACCTTATATTACTTCGAACAGCTTAACATCTCAGAAATTAGTGTAGCTCTCAAGGTTCCAAAAGGGACCGTTAAATCACGGCTTCACAAAGCAAGAAAAGAACTGAAAAAACTTTACCAAAAATATATTGAATAAAAATGTTAAGGAATAAAAATATGAACGAAGAAGAAATCAAAAAGATAATCGATGGTACCTACGATGAATCGAGAGAAGATACATTATTGTCGATGGTAGGGCAGCTCTACAGCCAGAAAATGGTCCCAAGCATGATTGTCCACGGCGCATACTCCTTGCCTTTTATAGTTGGGGCTGTCTTTTGCGGCATTAAATTCTTCAAGACAGACCAGACCCAATACCAGATTATGTATGCCGCCATCTTTGTCTGCTGTATACAATTTTGTATTTTCAGTAAAGCCAAGTACTGGCAAATGCTCTACAAAATCAATACCAGCCGGGAAATAAAAAGGCTGGAGCTTCGCATCGCTGAACTGAACGAGACTGTGAAAAACAAGTGACAAGAAGTCTATTATTTATTGAAAGGGCAGTAATATGCGTGCATTAAAAATTTGTCTGTGGATAGCCGGTATTGGTTGTCTGCTATCGCTGTTTGGAATGGTCTTACCTGTTTCGTCATGGCAGTCCATTGCCAAATTATTTGGGATTGAATCGGTTCCGAATTTGCCGCAGTTCAGTTATGCGGTTCGTGTGGGGTCAGGCACGTACGCTGGAGTGGGGATATTTTTTATAATTCTGGCTTTGGACCCTCTGAGATACGGAATAATGGTGCCGTTCTCGGGTTTGGGTGCAGTGTTTGTCGGCGTGGTCTGTGCGATAGCCGGGCTGCTAACAAAAATGGCTTTTTGGTGGTTCATGGGTGATTCTTTAAGCTGTCTGGTGCTCGGTGCTCTCATACTCGTGTTCTGGAAACAAGCGAAAAAGACTCCCGGCTAAATCTATTGACATGGTGTAAAGTTATATCCTTATGGATTAAAGGCCATCTTATGACTGCTGATTATTTTCGTATCTGCGGCGTTGAAAAAATTTCTGGAGTAACCTGCTGCATTCCTCGGCTAATACACCGCCGGTAACTTCAAGTCTGTGGTTGAACCTTTCATCCTGAACAATATTATACAGGCTTTTGCACGCACCTGCTTTCGGGTCATCGCAGCCGTAAACGAGCCTGTCCATCCTTGCAAGAACTAAAGCTCCTGCGCACATAGGGCACGGCTCCAGAGTGACATATATTGTGCAGTCATGCAATCGCCAGCTTTCGATAAAAGACGCCGCCTGTGTCAGGGCGATAATCTCTGCATGGGCGGTTGGGTCTTTGAGCTGCTCTCGCTGATTATATGCCTTACCGATTATCTGGTTTTTATAGACAATAACCGCACCGATAGGAACATCGCCGTTTTCCTCGGCTATCTGGGCCTGCTGGATGGCAAGCTTCATAAAATTATTGTCTATATCATTACTCAATATCAATGGTTTCTACCAACTATGATTGACATACAGCATCGCTGCTTGTGCAAATGAAGTGATTATACTTAATCGCATTACAAGATTCTAATTATTTTTTATACACGGTTATTTCATCGCAAAGCAAATTCTTTTCTGCCGACTCAATTAAATCGAACATGTTTTCGCTGACCTCTGATAATTATCAGTTTAAAACAATAGTCAATAGTAAATAATCAATAGGCAATAAAAAACACCCCTCAAGACAAGTTCGTAACTTAAATGAACTCTTGAGCGCTTTAAATTGAGATGAGGGGTTGTATATGGATTGGCTGAGTTAACGAAAAAAGGGCCGCAAGCGGATGCTCACAGCTCCGTAGTTTTTATTCTGCAATTACTCTTAAAATATTCTGTGTCTTCGTAATCAACCGACAAATTCTATGACGAGTGTCATCTCTTAATCTGTGCTGCCTACTTTTTCCTGCCTTAGCTGAAGGACAGCGTTGAGGACATCCTTTACACTGATTATGCCTATGAGCTTGCCATTTGATGTGACCGGGACTCTTCGAAATATGTTCTTTTGCAAAAAGTCACAGATATTCGCAAGATCACTATTTTCATCAAAATGAACCGCCGGCTCTGTCATATAGTCATTAACTGTCTTTTTCTCCGCATTTTTACTTTCGTAGAATAAATCTACGACATCTTTTTCTGAAAGAATTCCTGCCAGGGTCATATCATCTTCCACTACCGGCAGACCCGAGATGTTATGTTCCACCAGGAGCTTTGCCGCCTCAAATATCGGGGTGTCTTTTTTCACACTAACTACATTTTTAATCATAATGTCTCTTGCTTTGAGCACCGGTAACTCCTTTTATTACACTGTGACTTCACTTTTATGTCTGCTCAGCGACACTATTGTCTATATGCGAGTTCAATCATTAACAAATAAAAAAGCCTCTGCTACATAGTGGCTTTAAGTGAGAGCAGGAGCTTTAACAAAGTTGTATAAGGCCTTAAACTTCCATGTTCTCAGCCCACGTTGCAGATAACCACATAATAAACTATTGCACAGATAAAACACAGTGGGATAATCCCCGATATAGACCTCGTAAATCCTCAATCTGGTTAACAAAAGGCCAAAGTCCCTGCCTGAACACGCCGATAGACTGTTATGAAAAGTTAAATGTATTTACTTATGAAGGTGATGAATTATGAGTACCGAAGAAAAACCTCAGGTTCCGGAAGATCTACAAAAAACAGCTATCCAGAAATTTCAAGAGGAAGTATATGAAGAGCAGCAACGAAGAGGTCAGTACGTCGAAAATGGGGGTAACATAGAACCACCAAGAAGAGGTCAGTATATAGCAGGGGTAGATAATACAGAATCAGCCGAAAGTGAGCCAACAACAGCCTAACAATATAAAAGCACCTGCGGTGCGGAAGGAAAGGGAAAAGCGAGATAATCCGCAGGGATGTGAAGTTCTTTTTATTTAACTTGTGACGGGGATTACATGAGTCACATGTGGGCCTTTTTCACCCTGCTCAATCTCAAATTCCACCCTCTGCCCTTCATCAAGAGTAGCGTAGCCGTCCATCTTGATCTCTGAGCGGTGGACAAACAATTCTTCGCTCTCACCATCCGGGACAATAAAACCAAATCCCTTTCTTGAACTGAACCATTTTACTGTGCCTTTACTCACTGATTCTTCTCCTTGGCCTGTGTATAAGCCACTTAAAGAATATCTCTCAAATGCACGAAACAACAGAATCGCGGCATTGATTGTATTTGTCAGAGGATTCGGTTTGGTTTCCGCACATACCCACCTTCGTATTGCAAATGTAATTATATACAGAGGGTGGAAATGAAAGCAACAAAAAACCACAAAATTCCCCTCCCATCCCTCGTAGCCTTGTCTCTCGAAAATCCAAAACTATACCCCTACCCAATGTCAAGTAGGCGAAATTTAACCTAAGCTCTTTTATGACAAATAAATACGAGTAATTGGACATTTGGTAAATTCAGACAAATAAAGCCAAAACAAATCCAAACAAAGCCAATTTCAAGCGGAGCGCCTAATCGTTAACCGGATGAAGCTCAAATTATTGAATTGCAGCCGTTCGTTGTGGAAATTGAGTTTTCAAACAGCTTCTATACGAACATAGAAATAAAAACAGCCAAGACATGCTAAAAACCGCAATCTTGGCTGATAAAAAAGTACCCCCAAGGGGAGTCGAACCCCTGTCTCCAGGATGAGAACCTGATATCCTAGGCCACTAGACGATGGGGGCAAAATAATTTGCCGTTTTCTATTTCGATCTAATAGCGGCGGTTGGATTCGAACCAACGACCCTGGGCTTATGAATCCCATGCTCTAACCAACTGAGCTACGCCGCCAGCATTTATAAGCGGGTAATAGCATAACAACTTACAATATATGCTGTCAATCAGTTTGACGGAAAAAATTAGTAAGTTCTATAGACAGCACATATTAACCTGAGAGAAATTTGAGAAAATATTAGAAAAAAGGTGATATTAATTATAATATCTTCCGATATTAGTTTTCATATGAAAAAGGTGAATGCGAAAAACCCGATAATACAAAGATTTTAAGGAGAATAACAGTGAAATGCTTACGTTTACTATCAATGATTATTGTCTCTCTAATTACGATTAGTCTAACAGGTTGTTTTTCATCTCATCCGGCAGACATAGACGCTTATCTGATGCCGCATAAGGTCGATGTTACATCTGAAAATTATATTTTGCAGCCGCCGGATCAGATTGTGGTGCACTGTTCCGAGGTGCCTGAGATAAACGGGCAGGCGCAGCTGATTCGCCCGGATGGCAAGATAGGTTTTGAAGATATTGGCGAGATAGAAGCTGCGGGCAGAACCCCTGAACAACTTGCAAATATCCTGCGAGGTAAGGTTTTAGAGCTTTATAAATTAGAAGGTGATAATCCTGTAAATATTCGTATTATTACATACCAGAGCAAAAAGTTTTATGTATTGGGGCAGGTTTCACGCCCCGGACCGAAAGTCTATTCCGGCCGTGATACACTATTCAGTGCTCTTGCTTATGCACAACCCACTAATCTGGCCTGGGTGGACCGTATCCAGGTAATTAGACCGTCGAGAGATGAAAATGTTAAGGCCAAAATTTTTGAAGTGAATTGGGACCGCATGGGCGCTCATGGCGAAATGAGTAAAGATGTGTTATTGCAGGAAGACGATGTAGTTTTTGTGCCGCCTACGATATTAGCTGCTATAGCAATGAAGCTCGAAGAGTTCATTACGCCGCTTGGCCGGGCATTGTCCGGGGCTTATATGGCTGAGAGAGCCGCAACCGGAGGTTACCAGGGCACAGGGTACTACGGCGGCCAAAGGTATTGATAAGTTTTCAAGCAACAGTACTTATATAAGAAGTTGATAAGGCGGGCAGGGTTGTGAGGGGACATATAATCATGTCCAGACAGAGGACATTGCAGTTAATTCATCTAACCAGCACAGTCTGGTTCATCATTTGCATCGTTTATATTTTAATTTTAACGTTAAGGCAGGCGGGTGTTCGTTGGTGGATTGTATTTTCTCTGTCCGGGCACGGTTTGTTAATAGCTCTGATATTAATTAGTCTGTATTTATTTGCAATTTTCAGAGGGATTAGCAGCAGCCAAAAGGTGCAAATAGAACACCAACTTACCAGCACGAGTTATTATAGGGTATTTTATGTGATAACGCCTCTTTTGGGCGGATTTGCGGGTTGCCTCGGAATGATAGGCATCAGTACAGTTGGCCAATTCGCATCGGGGGTTGCATTAGGAACATTGGGGATGACGTTTTTGGTATGGGTGATTGTTGACCCTTTAATCGGGTTGCTGGAGATGCTCTTGCCCTCTGTGAGCCGAAGGCATCGATCACAGCGGATTGCCCGGGCTAAAGCTCTGCGGCAAACAAGGCAAGAGAGCCATGAGAGTTTGTTAAAAGATGTATTTGTAAAAGAAGAACAGCAGCGTCAGCAATGGCGGGAAGTGTTAAAACCGAAGGCTGAAATATTAGCAGGAATGTTGGCTGATGATGAGATTGACTTCAAGAAGATAGAATGTGAGGCCGTTGGAATAGGCGTACAAGCATGGCAAATTGGGGGGCTAAGCTGTATGAGTGAGCTTCGCGATATGGCGATAGACTTAGCTAAAGAAAGGAATAAGCCTGTTGTTGATTACATTGGTGTTTGGTGGGATAGCATTGGAAACTGGCGTCAACCTTCACTTGTTTGAATATCGAACCTTATCGCCGATAAATCAAAAATTTCATTATTAACAAGAGCAAAAAAATAAGGGCGAAGTATATAGCTTCGCCCTTATCGATTTTAGTGTTTACGTCTTGTTACAGTGTCCTTCTTCTTCTGAGCCAGCCGACAAAACCTACACCAATACTACCTAACAGAATAGCACCAGGAGCAGGAATAACTGTAATGCTGATGTTATCCAATGCTGCGAAATTGTACAATAATTCGGGGTTGCTGCCGCCTGGGTCTTTCCATCTAAGGGTTTTGATAGAGTTTCCAGAACCGGCATACCAAGTTACCGGGCCGGCGGAAGCTCCATTGCCTGTGGATGCGTCAAGTGAAGCAAGCATAATGGGGATAGAGCTATCATCCCAGGCCTCGATGATAATGCGATCAGCGTTACCACCGTATATGAATGATACGTCCGTGACTTGAAATCCATCGGAGAAATCAAAAGTCAATGTGACCCATGTATTCGCAGCAATGACGTCGAATACGTTTCCAGTGGACCCGGCGGTTACCATTTCAGTATCTACCCATAGACCTGGGGTCATTATTTCTCCGTCAAATTTGATCGAGCCGAGGGGGGGGGTAGTATAAGTATAATTTCCACTTACACCTGTGAACTCATCCCCATCGAGATCAATAATAGTGGGCGCTGCGAATGATGGCGCCGCAAGTGCCAAACTCAATGCTATACATAATATCATTAATTTCTTTTTCATCAGTTCAACTCCTCCTCTCACTTATCATTGTGAAAAATGAGATTCGTTAAATTCAATTTCATGTTTTTTGGAAATACATATTTTTTTTCATTTCTCCTTTACTATTCGTTTACTCCAATATTCTTCTTTATTTTGTACGTGGAGGGTCACAAATAAGAAGCATATCAACCTTACTGCCTAAAGGAGTAGCGCGCTAGTACCCCTTTACGAAATGAAGGTTAATATTAGTTCTCAGGTCAGGATAGGCGGGCCGCGAGCTAATCGAACAAAAATAAAAGCTGGTGAAAAAGATTTGTTCTGCTCATAACTCAAAGCCATACATATCAATGCGGGTTTGTGTAAGGATGAAAAGTGCTTTATAGCGAATTTAAGAACTGCATTCGTAATGCATATTGCGTGTTGAATATTGTGTTTCTGTCGGTTTGTATCGTGCGTGCTAATATAGGATGGGAAAGTTATAATTCCGGCCGGTATTCCAGTTGATTGTGGGATAGAATACAATCCACTTTGACCAGGCTGCTGCGGAGCAGTCAAAGTTGCCAGCCAGAGTTTGCGGTCAATTACCAATGAAACACAGAGGAATCCAGTTAGGACTATAAAAACCGTTGTGTTAGGATTGAAGGTCCCGGCGCCGGCGGATGACGAGTTTGTGAACTCGGCGGGCGGGATTACAATATCTGTGCCGATAGCCGCCATGGCGCAATTGTAAATTTCGGTAATGTTGCTTTTTCCAGGTATTTCGAGGATGTGTGTTTTTGGAGCTGGGCAGGTGATTGCTGGTGCAGCGCTCACGGTCGTGGCCGCGATAAGCGACACAAAAATAATCAGAAATATGCTATTCTTTCCTGACCTCACTCCTCGCTCCTTTACTATTTTGGAGATTAGCGCACTATCAACCAAGCAAAGTAACGTACTATAATAAACGTGATAATCCTCCTCCAAAGAGGATTGTCCTTATAGGCTATTATTCTATCAAGTACCATGACTTATGTCCAGAAAAAAATATCATTTTTGAGAAAATCTCCTTTTTTTATAGTAATGTCACCTTTGATAGATGAGTTTGTCGTTGGAATTATGGGGTTTTAGGAGAGGACAAATAGTCGAAAAGCCCCTTTTTTGGGGCTCTAAAGCCGTTTAAGCTAAGATTTGTGAAATTTCGTGCAGATGACCTTGACAGGCATGGTGTAATTTATTTTACTGGCCGTAGTAGGGCCGAAAATCGAATTTAAAGTAGAAATAACTTATCAAAACTTGAACAAAAAGGCGAGATTGTATAGCTTTGCCCTTTTGCCTTAGGTTTGATTGACTTATTTTTACAGTGTTTTTCTTCTTCTGAGCCAGCCGACAAAGCCAACACCAATGCTGCTTAACAAAACAGCGCCGGGAGCAGGTATCGGATTGTAAGTAACTGTAAGCTTGGATGATTCCAATGTTACCGCCCACATGTCCATGTTATAAGTGTTCGAAGAATCGATATCCATCCATATATCAATATTCCCATCCATCAAATCGGCAAATAAATCGGGGGAGAGGGACAGGATGCTTGTTGCCCATATATCATCGCCGCCCTGAAGAGTTCCTATGTTTGTGCCGCTGGGGCTGCTGCCAAATATGATATTTATTTCAGAAGGAATGTCCACATCCCATGCCCTGATTTCCAATGTTGCAGAAATTATCGCCGAAGGCGTTGGACCGGGCGGGCTAAAGGTATGTGTCCAGCCCCAGTCTTCATTCCACCAACGATAGGTATCCGTTGAGGATGGCCGGGAGCTGTCGGTATCGGTTGGAATACTGCTGAAATATGTGTTTGCCTGGCCATCGGACGAATCAACCATGTCCATAATTGTAATGCTTGCATCAGCTGGGCTGTTGATTGACAGCATCAATGCTATGAATACAAAAATTGTTATAAACTTCTTCTTCACTTCTTTTCATTCCCCTCTGACTTTATTACTTCAGCACACCCGACAAAAAAGCAAAAATATAATATTATGCTGACTTTTGTAATTTGACAGTCGGCCTACAGGGCCTGTACTCATGTGTTGCCAGGCCAAGCTTGCGGATACCGTAAAAGTTAATATTTCTCCCCCATTTTCTTTTGAATTGTCTCGAATAAACTAACAGCACATCGTTAAGATAATAATGGATAAGCTCCCCCCCCTTGAGGAACATCTTTATTGTATATTATTATATCAAATTCCGAGCCGAATGTCCAGAAAAAAAAGGGAAAAACAGAAAGTTAAGGAAAAATATTTTCCATTACGGAGAGTATGGTCCTGTGTATGGACAGCACCAATGTTTTTTTGTCGAAAGTCCGATAAAAAACCTTATTTCAATCCTTTTGCTGTTTGCATGCTGTCATACCCGGCGGAGCTGCTGAAAACCACAATACATGTATGATTAATCAATATATTAATCGCAGCTCTTTATCGCCGCGTTTTTTTCTGCCAGGCTTGCCAGCCCAATATCGTCTGAACTGCCAAGCCCAGCCTGAAGGAGGTTGATGAATGTTGTTTCCACTCTCTATATTTTCCATGTTTACAGTACTGCGAAACCGTAGTCCTATATTAACAAATGTTAAGCGACTGTAAATCGGTGTAGAACCTGTTTTTACTATCAGGCGAACTACTCTTTTTCGTATCGGGGAATTCCTTATGACAGAAGTAAAACGAGAGCTGAAGAAGATATATATAAAAATGATCCGGCGAGGGGACTGAGTAATGCTTTTGGTATAACACAACAGCGGTATATAGGGCTTATTTATTTATTCGGACCAGTTCGTTACTTACAGTGATTTTATTTCCGGGGCGGGCCAATACCCACTTGTGTGAAATGCCAGCAGCGTTAGGCCAAAACGCAGGTACAGAGCAATTATCTTCTGTGTAGAGCAATATCCTGCTATCTGTATAGCCCCATAAAAGAGATTTTTGAATGAGCTGCTTATTAACAGCGTGCGAAGGGTATAACGCGAGGGTCTCTGGGTTAAGTGCAGCCGGATATAAGACGATAAATTTTAGAGGTTAGAGAAGGTGCGTTTATAGAGAAGGACGGTGGTAAATTGTATATTCGTAAGGTTTTGTTAGCATTTAAGTTAGCTCTTGTTCTGGTGCTTTCTTTTGTGATTATCAGGATGGTGATAATGCCACAGCACCCGGCAGGGATTTTTACTCCGGTCTCAGCAGTTGGTACTGAAAATATAAGTGCCAACAGGGCTGAAAATCCGGCCCAGACTGCGGTCAAAGACTATTCAGTTATCGCCGCAAAAAATATATTTGGTGGTGCAGATTCATCGGATATGGAAAACAAATCCTTACAGGTAAAAAAGTTTGATGGTGTGATTAAGTTAGCGGAGGAGGAGCTCAGCCTGGAATTGCTCGGGACCGTTTGTGGCAATACGGCGGTTTCTCGTGCGATCATAATAAATACTAAAACTAAGCTGCTGGGCATGTACAAAACAGGACAGAACATAGGGGACGCTCGTATTAAGAGCATAGAAGAGAATGCCGTCATTCTACTTCATAACGGACAAAGAAAAATGTTGATACTGAACAGGACCGGAAGAGATAATAAAAATAATACACAGATGCTTTCGCGGGCCGCTGTTAGCGAAACCGGCGAATCTGAGAGTCCTGTTTTGCCGGTTAAACAGTCCTTCGACGAGACTCCAACGAAAATAACACTTTTGGAGACGATATTAACCAACGCGACCATTGAGCCTTATCTTGTTGATGACCAGGTCGAAGGACTTAAGATATCCAATTTAGACACAATACCGATGGCAAAGGCTTTCGGCTTAAAGGAAGGTGACATTATTCGCCGGGTTAATGGACATCGATTGACCAGCAAGCAGAAGGCTTTCCAGGTTTTTAAAAAAGCACGGTCAGAGGCTACTGTGAATATGGATCTGTTAAGCGATGGCGAAACTAAGAAGCTATCACTTACTTTGCCGTAAGTCATTAGGAAAATAGAACAGGCGGAAGAGATGGTATTAAAAAGATTAAAAACGAATGAGCAAATAGCAAATAAGCTATTAAAAAACTTTCTTTGTTTAATATGTATGTTTTGCATTGATTTTGCAGGCTGCGAGTCGGATTCCACACCTGTTACAGTTCAGCCCCGGCAAGAGGAGATTATGCGGCCGAATGAAAACGTTCGTTCCGAAAATATTGTTGCCAGGCAGATTGAGCAACTAAACAAAATTGATACTAATTATGCTGTCAATAACAAGTCAGGGGTTTTGACGGATTTTCCGCAGACTAAAACAAGCGGCAATATCACCGGAGACTCAGGATATAGTCCGAAGCTTGCCATTGACGTTATGGAAAACACCCCGCCTGCAGTAAAGACACAGGTTTATTCCTTCGGAGAACACCTGGCTCAAAACAACGGGCCGGATATGGCTTCAGAGCAGTTGTTTTCACAAGAACGCCCACACTTGGTAAATATGCCGGTACTTGATCAACCTGGTATGGCTGATGAGCTTATATCCGTGAACTTTGAGCAGGTTGATATTCGGACGGTTCTCAAAACCATTGGAGATATAACCGGTATTAATTTTGTGGTGGATGAAAATGTCCGCGGCACTGTTACGCTGATGTCACCTACGAAGATACGCCTGGGCGAACTCTATGGGTATTTGGAATCGATTTTGGAGGTGCGGGGATATGCGGCTGTGCCTGCCGAAAACCTTGTCAAGATAGTCCCAAGAGCGGATGCTGCAAAACGCAACCTACAGGTTCGTGTTGGCAGTAATCCTGTGGAAATTCCTAAAAGCGATTCTATTATTACCCAGATTTTACCGTTGAGCTATGCAGATGCGGCAGAGGTCAGTCAAATAGTGCAGCCGTTTTTGGCTACGGGCTCACAGATGGCGATATATCCCAGAACAAATTCGATTGTTATTACGGATACCAGTTCGAATATACATCATATTGCCACTATTATTCAAAAGCTTGATGTAACAGGCTCTCAAGAGCAGGTTACGGTGTTCGGCCTGGAATATGCTTCTGCACAAGTCCTCAGTGAGCATATAACCCGGATAATGGAAAAACACAAATCAGCTTCTTCACAGGCCGGGCGAAGCCGAAATACTCCGCAGATTGAGACAGGTATAAAAATTCTGCCTGATGCAAGAACGAATTCTCTTATTGTTGTTGCCAATGCCCAGGACACAGACACGATTGATGGGCTGATAAGTCAGCTTGATATTCAACGTCCGATAGGCACTAACAACGTTCACGTGGTTTACCTTAAGAACGGTCAGGCCGTAGAAGTTGCAAAATCCCTGACAGCAGCACTGTCGAATTTACAAATCGCCGGTGCGCTCGAAGCCACCCAGCAGGTCCACGTTACTGCTGATGAAGGTACGAATGCGTTAATTATTGCCGCTTCGGCGCAGGACTTCGAGGTTCTTGCCGAAATTATCGATAAGCTCGATATTTTCCGTGAGCAGGTTTTCGTTGAGATGCTCATTATGGAAGTCGGCGAGGACGGCCTAAGGAAAATCGGCGTTGACTGGGCAACGCTTGATCAGTCGGTGGACGGCAGTACCCGAGGTTTCGCAGCAACTAATTTTGGTCCTCGTGTGGATTTTGCCAGTGGAACCCTTGAAGGACTGGCGGTTGGACTGTGGAGAGGAAGCGGCACAGGTGTAAGAATTGGAAGTATGCTGCACGCTTTGGAAAAGCAGTCCGGAGTTAACATTCTTTCGACACCGCATATCCTGACCTCAAACCACAATAAGGCCAAGATAATCGTCGGTGAAAGCAGGGCTTTTGTTACGCAATCTAAAATTACCGAAGGGGACCCTCTTACACCGACAGTAATAAAAACATTCGAATACAAAGATGTAGGTATTACTATGGAGATAACTCCCCACATCAGTCAGGGTGGGCTTATAAGGCTTGAAATTAAAAGTGAGTTCACGAAGCTTATCGAAGATGTTACCACCGTTTCCGTAGATACTCCTACCACGGCTAAACGAGAGGCTGAGACAATCGTTTCTATGAACAGCGGCTCGACAGTGGTGATTGGCGGCCTTATTCGAGATGATAAAATTACTATCGAGAAGAAAGTGCCTTTGATTGGTGATATTCCTCTGGTTGGTGGTCTATTTAAATTCAGGAAAGACCAGCTTCAAAAAACAAATCTGCTGTTTTTTATAACACCCCATATTGCGGTCAGCCAGGAGGATTTGGAGCAGATAACCGAAGACAAGAAGAAGGAAATTGGCTCGGCTTTGGAAGATTTTGAGCAAAATAACGAGTAGGATTAAAGATTTAGTATTTGTTACTGGCTTCGAGGAGGTCAATTGGTGGATAAAGAGCAACAAGGACAAGTCGCAAGCCAAAAGCGCTTTGAAACCCCAAATGGGCAAAAGTGTATCGGGACGGGTTCTAATTTAGTAAAAGACAGCAAGGCAGACTCCGAGACTGGTGAGTATTTGGAAACTATTTCACCGGAGCAGCTGAATCCGGAACTGGTGAGGAAACTGCCCCTTGAGTTTCTTAAGAGTCAATGTGCTATTCCGGTCATTTTGGAAGACGGCCGGGTGGCAATTGCTCTTGCAGATGCGCTTAATGTAGAAGCGTATGATGCGATTTTAAGTATCTTAGCAGGAACACAGGAGGCGATAAAAGGGCTTTGGGAGCCGGGGCAGCAATGCAGTCGAATTACGTGTCCCGCTTCTGAAATAGAGAAGGCTATAAGTCGTTGTTACTATCATCAAAACACATTCGCCTGTAGTGATAACGATAATTCCGATATGCAGGCTTTAGTGAGCCAGGGAAGTGGCTCTGGCGAGACTGGCATTCAAACCCACGCTGAGGACCTGCTGAATATTGCCAACAAAGCACCGATTGTAAAGCTGGTTAATAACATCCTTTTCCAGGCTGTACACCGCAGAGCCAGCGATATTCACATTGAGCCTTACGAGAATGAAGCTCGTGTACGTTTCAGGATTGATGGGGTGCTGCGCGATGTGGTTACTTTGCCAACGCACCAGATTGCGGCGCTTCTGTCACGCCTAAAAATCATGGCTAATCTTAATATTGCCGAGCGAAGATTGCCCCAGGATGGCCAGAGCCGGATTAAAATAGGCCGAGATCTGGTGGATATTCGAGTTTCCGTCATCCCGACATTGGGCGGCGAACGTGTGATGCTCAGGTTGCTCGATAAGAGCCGAGGCCAGTTGGGTTTGGAGCAGGTGGGATTTAGCCCCGAGATGCTTAGTTATTTTAGAAATTTGATCAACCTTCCTCACGGTATAATTTTACTCACGGGTCCTACAGGCAGTGGCAAAACGACGACGCTCTATGCCGCTCTCAACGAGCTTAATTGCGAAGAGCGAAATATTCTTACTGTCGAAGACCCGATTGAGTATCAACTTCCCGGGATTGGGCAAATGCAGGTAAAGCCGAAGATAAACCTTACTTTTGCCAGTTGTTTCCGCCATATTCTCAGGCAGGACCCGGACGTGATTATGATAGGAGAAATTCGTGACCTTGAAACTGCAGAGATTGCGATTCAGGCCTCTCTTACTGGTCATTTGGTTTTAAGTACTTTGCATACTAACGATTCTGCCTCAGCCATAACTCGATTGATTGATATGGGTATTGAACCTTACTTGATTTCATCATCGGTTATTGCCGCTATGGCGCAACGTCTTATCCGAGTTATATGCCCGCACTGCAAAAGCCCTTATGGACAGCAGGAGCAAATGATTTCACTTTGGAGCGAGAAAGAGAAGGCCTCATTGGTCCGTGGGCAGTTCTATAAGGGGGCCGGGTGCGAGAGTTGCATTCAAACCGGCTATATGGGCAGGACAGGAATTCTTGAGATGCTGGTCATTGATGACGACATCAAGGAGCTGACGACTAAACGGGCCGGTTCACATGTTATCAAGCAGGTGGCTGTTGAAAAAGGTATGAGTACTTTGCGGGAGGATGGATTACGCAAAGCGCTGGCTGGTGAAACTACACTTGAAGAGGTTTGCAGGGTTACACAAGATAGTGTTCATACAAGTTTAAAGGTGAGTGAACATGTCGGTGGCTGAATACAATTTACAGGCTGAAAAGTCATTTCCATCTTCTCAGATGGCACAGACGGAGACCAACGACCATATGTCATGTGTGGAGGCCCGCAATAATACTTGTACTGATACAAAGATATCCGGGAAGGACATTTTCAGAAGGACCAGGACCAGGGACATTTGCAGAATAGCGCGCCAGTTGGCTACACTGTTGCGTGCCGGTATGCCGCTTGTGCCTGCTTTATCGGCATTAGTCGAGCAGTTGCAGGGAAGTTCCGAACGCAAAATGATAAGTTTGGGAAGCAGGGAAAATCCACTGGCGCTGGTTATGAAAGAAGTTTGCAACAGTGTGAATACGGGAAGCGCACTTTCGGATGCGCTTGGCAGGCATCCGGATGTTTTTTCAAACGTGTTCGTGAATATGGTCGCGGCTGGGGAAACAAGCGGAACCCTGGAAGATGTTTTTCTGAGATTGGCGGAAATGCTGGAAAAACGTGTACATCTTACGAACAAAGTCAAATCCGCTATAGCTTATCCGCTAATGATGACGGTGGTTGCGGTAACAGTGGTAGTGTTCCTTTTGTCTTTCGTAGTGCCGAGCATAACGCAGATTTTTCTTGAGATGGATCGCACCCTTCCGCGGCCGACAAGACTGCTTATCTCAACCAGTGCTTTTATGAAAACATATTTTGTGCCGATTGTCATTATGGTTTGTGCGGTTTTCTTTGGAATCGGAGCCTGGAAAAGAACCAAAGACGGGAGATTTAGATGGGACCGTTACAAACTAAAAGTGCCTCTCTTTGGTAAACTCTTCCTTAAAGTGGAAACAGCCCGTTTGGCCAGGACATTGGGCATACTTCTTACAAGTGGTATCCCGATACTTAGTGCTCTGGGAATTGTAAAAAGTATTGTCCAGAATAGTTTTATTGCAGGTGCTCTGGATTCTGTTAAAGACAGAGTTAGCAAAGGCAGTGATATCGCGGGAGCAATAAGAAAGACCGGACTATTTCCACCTATCGTGATTCACATAATGGCCACGGGCCAAATGAGCGGAAATATTGAAAATGGCCTGATGGATATTGCTGATATGTATGACGACGAAGTTGAGATGACAGCTAAAACGTTGACCTCACTCATTGAGCCGGTAATACTTCTTATTATGGGTGCTGTTATCGGCTTTATAGTACTGGCTATTTTACTGCCAATATTTGAGATAAATCAGGTTCTTTAGAGGAGTACTGAGGTTATGCCAAGAGTAAAGAAACAACAATTGAGCAATACTGGTTTTACCCTGATTGAGCTTATGATTGTGGTGGTTATTTTAGGTATGTTGGCGACCATAATTATGCCGAAGATTCTCGATAGACCCGAACAGGCCCGGAGAATGAAGGCCAAAGTTGATATACGCGGCATTGAATCGGCATTAGCCCTATTCAAAACCGACACAGGCCGTTTCCCTGCTACTTCCGAAGGTCTTGAGGTGCTCGTGTCAAATCAGGGCATAAAAGGATATAACGCTGAGGGATATCTCGATAAAGTGCCATCGGATCCCTGGGGTAATAAATACGTCTATATTTCTCCGGGAGTAAACGGCAGGGATTATGATTTGAAATCCTACGGTCAAGATGGTGAGAGTGGCGGCGCTGAAGACAGTGCTGATATTGAAAGCTGGAACCTGGATGAACAACGCTGATAGTGTGGGGAAGTAGGCGCATAGGCATGAAGACGAGAAAGTGGAAAGCATTTACTTTGGTGGAAGTTATTGTGGCACTGGTTATAGTCTCAATCTCTCTGCTCGGTTTAATAAGACTACATCTAATAAGCATAAGTATGGCTGATGCGGCAGAGATGACTTCGCAGGCTGTTCTTTTAGCAGAAGAGAAAATCGCAGAGACCATGGCCCTCGGATACCCGAAAGAAGGAACCACCTCCGGCACTGTAGAAAAAAATGCTCATAGTCTGCACTGGCAAACTGAAGTCACAGGTTTGCAGTCACCTCAGTTGGTCGAAGCTGATATTACCGGGTTGCGAAAAATATGTGTCGAGGTTGGCTGGAAGCAGGGGAGCGGTTCCAAAAGTCTGCAAATGTCAACTTATGTTGCCGACAGGAGATTACCGTGAAAAGTAAATCCGTTAAATATAACGTTACGCCGTTAGAATTAGGGGCGGTTTACAAACCGCCTCTGCGGATTCGACGTCGGCTTAGAGCCGGGTTTACATTGATCGAGATTCTTGTGGCTGTGACAATAATCGTTACGATTGTTTCAATGGTTTACGGCAGCTATTTTGCAACGGCAAAATCAGCCGATGTGTACCAAGCCAGGATGGCTGCGTCCGGACAGACTCAGAAAGTTCTGAGGTGGATGGCTCAACAGATACGCTGTTCGTACATCGGCAAAATGTCTGAGGATACGGAATTGGCCGGAACAGATTCCAGTCATACAAGTAAAATCAGAAAGAGTCCAGTCATCTATTTTAGCTATGAACCGGATGCTCCTGGCAGTGGTATTTTGTCTCTGGTAACTTCTCACAGGCTTTTCTGCGATGATGGATATGCGAATGGGCTCGTTGATATTGCTTACAAATTTGATAAAAACAGCGGTACGCTTTATCTGAGCCAGAGGAGCTTCGTTGGTACAGCCAAAGAGCACCTTGAAGATAGAAAGTGGCGAGAACTTCTCGTAAACGTTGAGTCTGTAGAATTAGACTTTTTTGATGGGCGGCAATGGTTTTCAGAATGGGATTTCGAGCAAAAGAAAAAACTCCCCGCTGCAGTGAAAATTGGTATTACCAGTAAGGACGAGAATTCTCGGCAATGCCACTATGGTACTATTGCCTATGTGGATTGCTCCAGTAACCAGGATCGAGAAACTCTTTCTAAAACATTGGTTGGTAAATAATGAGACTGAAAATTGCATCAAAAGAACATAGTGGATTTGTGCTTGTTGTTGTCCTGTGTATGGTCATCATGTTGGGGATTTTGCTGTTTGGATTCAACTATAAGAGCCGTACCGGCCTGCTTGCCGCCGATGACTTTCGAAAGTTCGAACAAGCACGCAATTGTGCAAGAGCAGGCCTGAATATAGCGATTGCTGCTGTCAGGAATAACGAAGACTTGCAGACAAACAGGAAGTTACAAAATTTGTTTTCGGGAGAAAATACTGTTTCTATCGATGAGGGGAACTGTTCAATAACTGTAACCGAAGAAAGCGGCAAGCTCAATATCAACCTGATAAGAAATAAGAACGGTGCACTAAATAGAGCTGTAATAGACCAGTTACTTCGGCTTATCGATCTGCTGAATCGCGAAAACTTTGGCGATTTTCATATCAGTTATGAGCTGGTCCCTTCAATTATCGACTGGATTGACAGCGATGATGAGGTTACGTCTCTGCCCTTCGTAAAGCATGAAAATTCTGGGGCGGAGTCAGATTACTATAGTAGCTTGACACCTCCATATCGCTGCAGGAATAACTCGTTCGAGACAACTGAAGATCTCCTGTTGATCAAAGGCGTAACACAGCAGGTTTTCAGCTGCTTACGGGACTGTATCACGGTGAGAGGTGATGACAAAATTAACATTAATTGGGCATCAAAGCATGTGATCCAGAGCTTGTCGGAGAGTATGGACCCTGTATTGGCTCAGATGATAATGGACCGCCGAAAAATTAAACCTTTTGGCAGCGTTATGGAACTGCGCGAAATTCCCGGTTTGACGGATAGTATTTATCAGGCAATAGAAAAGATTGTTACGGTTAATTCCGAAAAACAATACTATCGTGTTTCTTCAAAAGGGACTGCTGACGGGCTTAGTCGTACGACAGTTGCTGTTCTTGCCAGAAATATGGAAACTGAAAATGTTGATGTGATTTTATACAAAGAGCTTTAGATATGCGCCGATTGCGTTATTTGTATAAAGATAAGCAGGAGAAGAGATAATGGTTAAGAGGTGTATCGGCATAGATATTGGTCCTTTCTATTTATGTGCGGTACAGGTTGTGCGCACAGATGAGGAGTTCTGCATTGAAAAAGTCTTCGGCACACAAATACGTCGGAGTACGGACTCGCCTGAAGAGATGCTAAAGCTGTTTTTCAACCGATATGGCTTTGACAAGCGTGCGGATGTTGCAATTTCTATGCCGCATGATGCCGTTTTCTTCAGAAACCTGGAAACTGATGCTGAGGGACTGGAAAAAATCCGTGAACGAAATTGGTCTGCTCTGGAGCATAATTTTCCTGTCGGTGCGGACGAAATTGTTGCTCAGGTATATTCATACCATCCAATACCGAATGGAAAATATTCTGTTCTTACCGCTGCCTCGGCAAGGCAATCGCTTCAAGAAAGACTCAACATCTTCACTGAGGCGAAAATGCACCCCGGTCTGGTGGAAGCACCGATTTTTGCTGTTCATTCAACGGTTGCGGTAAATTACCCGGAAATTATGACCGGTCAGGCCATCATTGCCTATATAGATGAGTGTTATCTTACTTTGGCGGTTACACGCAGCGACGATATTTTAGCTGTTAGAAGGTTTCCAATTATTACCGAATCTGACAGTGATATTAAGTCTGTTCAGGAGCGGATTGCCCAGGTCATATCCCGGGAAGCCCGGGTCACATGGCGAAAAGTGTTCGGAGCGGATATCGAGCGGGACACTCAAATTTACCTGATAACAACCGGCAAATCCTCTGACCATCTGGTGGAGAAGATTGAAGAAAATCTGCATTCTAAAACCACTATTGTTGATTGTTATGCCACAGTAGAAAATCTGTCCCGGCACATGATGGAGATACCGGTATGTGTTGCAGAAGGTCTGGCTTTGAGGATTTTGGCGCCTGAAAAAACTAAAGGTATTAACTTTCTCGAAGCGTGCAAAACAGATGCCGCCTCGGCATTGAACCTGAGAAAAGAGTTTGTTTTTTGTGCAACACTAATGTGCTTAATAGCCGTTTTCTTACTGGTTGGCCTGTTTACGCGATTGTCGCATTTGGAAGCTGCTTACGCACGCATAAAGAATGAAACCACAGAGATTTTTCAGGCGACATTGCCCCAGGAAAAAAATATTGTAAATCCCCTTCTCCAGTTAGAGCAGAAGATCGAGTCGTTCCGCAGGGATTCCAGGCTTTTTGCCTCTTTGTCTGATAGCGGTTTATCGCCGCTTGATGCTCTTTACAAAATAAGTGCGAACGGTCCTTTGCGGGAAAATATAAAAGTTGTTGATATATTGATAGCTGCCGATACAGTCAGGATTAATGGCACATGCGATTCGTTCGAGCCGGTGTACCAATGGCAGCAGCTTTTACAGGAAGACCCCGGCTTCACATTTGTTGACGTGAAGGATATACAAAAACAGTCAAAAAGCGGTGTGGTACACTTTACTATGCTGCTGTCTTTATCGACACAGGAGCCCAAATGATACGTTTAGTACGAAGAGAAAGATTATTGGCCGGAGGTTTGCTTGTTTTCATAGCATCATGGTCTTTATTTACTGTCGCAGTCAAGCCCGCTCTTGCCAGGCTTGAGACGCTCAGTCGGGTTATACCTGAAAATCAGCAGGAGCTTGAAAAAGTTCGTGCGATAAGCAAAAAATATATCTTACTGAGAAGCAGGCTCGATAATTTGCACACAAATATTGCTTCCCAAAAAGAAACGATTGAGCTGCTGCCTTTTTTAGAATCATTAATCAAGGAATGCGGCCTTGCAAGAAATCTTGATACAATGAAAAGGGATGTATTGCAAATAGATTCAAATTACTCCGAGACAATTGTTGAGGTAAGACTGGAGAGCTTGTCGCTGGGTGAGCTTGTTGATTTTCTCCATAAGATAGAATCGTCTCAGGTTCGGGCAGGAACAAAAAGTATATATATCAAAAGGAATATGGAAAACAAAAACCTGCTTGATTCGGTGGTTGAAATACACAGCGCCGAATTGTCCCAAAACGAGTTTGCCGGAATGTAATATTGCGAATTCGAACTCGCCTGTTTCCAGGCTGCCCCGCCAAAATCATCGATAATCTGCACAAAAGTTTCTGCTATTGTAAGCAGGCTCACAAAAATTAAATTTGTCTGTCAGGGATTCGAGATTTATGTTTCTATGGTTGTGGATTTTTGTTTTGACGTTGCCGTTGGTTATAGGTATTTTATTGCCTGAAAGTATGGTTTTTCGCGAATCGGCTAAAAAAGGAGAATAATATGGAGATATTCAAAGCAAAGACCATTATGACAACTGATATCGCTTATGTTAAAAAGCAGACCCCGATATATGAGGCCATAGGGATTCTGGTTGAAAAAAATATTACGGGTTTACCTGTTGTTAATGATGATATGACTCTGGCGGGTTTGATCTCAGAAAAAGACGTACTCAGGCTGTTGTATGATATCGAAGATAAGCCCGGAAAAGTTGAAGACTTTATGACTAAAGGCATCGTCAGTTTTAATCAGGAGGATAGTGTAATTGATATTGCCGAGTGTCTCATAAAGAACCATTTTCGAAGAGTCACAATAACTTCGGAAGGAAAACTGGTGGGTATCATCAGCAGAAAGGACCTCATCAAATATATCTTACAGCTAAGACACAAAGATAAAGTCGTGAGCTAAAAAAATATCAGGCCGCACAGTTGTTTAAATAAATGTAAATGGATCTCCTTGCGATGTTCAACCTCACTGTATTGCAGACAAATACATCTAATAGGGGCCGAAAGGACAAATAGAATGTGGTATGCTATTTACATTACCAGTATTGTTATCATAGGGCTGTTAGCTTTTTTTATAGGGAAAAAAAAGGCTGCCTCGCCAAAGGCTGAATCGAAAACAACAACCTTTCTGATTAAATCCATCCAGGCGATTGCGGAATTAGCGGTTCTGGAATACATAACCGAAGGTGTTACGGAGATAAAAGAAAAGAAGACCAGCCTTATTACTGTTCGCTGGAAAAGGGGCTTATTGAGATATACGGCGAAGCTGAAAGTCGGTTTTGAGCTGGACCAGATGGATTACACTATTGATGATTCACAAAAGCTGATTCAAATCGTGCTTCCGAACCCGAGAATTTTAAGCTGTGAAATCTACAACAGGAAATTTTACAAGCTGCCTTTGGAAAAAGCTGAGAATGTTCCCTGGAAGTATGACATAGTAGAGGATTTCAGCTCCGATGAAGTACTTGCACTTGACAATGAAGCCAGAAGTAATGCGCTACAAAATGTAAATGAATTCTACGTCCTGGATCTGCTTCGGGACAAAACCAAGCTTACTTTCAAGAAGATATTCTCTCTTTCTTATCCCGAATACACAACTGATATATCTATTTTAGAAGACCCTTCTTCCCAGGCCGCAGGCGAGCTTCCCGGCTGGACAGCTTCCGAAGACCAGGTTTCTAATTCCGGCAAATAAAAATACGGATGGTAAGGCTTTTGACGAGATAGACACTTCGTGGGATTGAGAAATAACACTTTTCAAAGTTTCTTTTTTTATTTTAATTTGTTCCTTATTCTTTTAATATACTCTTATGTTGGAAAAAGGACTTATCCAGATTTATACTGGAGACGGCAAGGGTAAAACCACTGCTGCGTTCGGATTGGCACTGCGTGCTGCCGGGCAGGGACACAAAGTCCTGATATATCAATTTTTAAAACCGCCCTCTCTTGATATTGGAGAGCGCTTTGCACTGGAATTGGGTGCTGTCAGAATCAGGGCTGAAGCTGTCGATATGCCCTGGGATATGTCTGAATCTCTAAAAGACGAGCAAGCCGTTGCTCGGATGCGGACAGCAATCAGCGAAGCCCTTGAAAGAATTGCTCAAACTGCGGAAAAAAGGTTTTACGATGTCCTTATACTTGACGAGATTGTGTTTTGCCTTTCAAAAGGTCTGGCCAGATTGGAAGATATTAAAAGTATTATTGACAGAAAAGATCCTGCTGTTGAGATTGTTTTGACCGGAGCCGGTGCGACCGGCGAATTGATGGAGATGGCGGATTTAGTGACGGAAATGAAAAAAATCAAGCATCCGTTTGATAAAGGCCTGCCTGCAAGACGCGGCATCGAATTTTAAACATGGATTTGAGGATTAGAAAACAACAAAAGCGTAAACGGGAGCTTTGAGTATGAGTCAAAGTGTTGCTGCAATTATTTGTGCCGCCGGAGCGAGCAGCCGATTCGGTGGAAAAAGAAAGAAAGCATTTGTCGATGTGGCCGGCAGGGCGGTTTTTCTCAGAAGCGTCGAGATTTTCGCCAGCCGGGATGATGTAAAGCAGGTTCTATTAGGCATTTCGCCGGAAGACGAAGAGCTGGTAAATATCAAGTGGGGGCCTAATCTGAAGTTTTACGATACGACAATCTTCCTGGGTGGTGATGAGCGTTTTGATACCGTCAATAAGGGCATCGAGCTTGTTAAAGATGATATTGATTTTATTGCTGTCCACGATGCCTGTCGATGTTGTGTTACCCTGGAATTGATTGACAAAGTTATTGCCGCTGCCGCTGAAAAAGGTGCTGCCATACCGGCCTGCCCGGTAACGGCAACTATAAAAGAGGCACAGGATAACACGATAATCAGGACCGTTGATAGGGAGAATCTCTACGAAGCTCAAACACCACAGGTTGTTGCGGTTGAACTGCTCAAAAAGGCATATGAAAATCTGAAGAATCTGGACCAAAGCAGGATCAGCGATGATGCGCAATTGGTCGAAGCATTAGGCCAAAAGGTGACGATTGTGGAAGCGGACTCTTCTAATATTAAAATTACCCGGCAAAATGATATTGCAATAGCCGAAGCCATCCTCAAGTCCAGGCCCAGGCTTATGCCGAAAGGTCCCATAGGCCCTTACATTGAGGCTCAATGGTGACATTTCAATACACTGGGATGAAACTCAAAGGAAATAAAGTACATATTTATTAAAAAGGAGACTCAAAGATGAGAACAGCAATATTTTTGAAAGCAGCTATTGTATTAATGATGTTGCTCACTGCGACAACCGGATGTAACGGATTAAGCGAGGTGGTCGGCGGAAAGAAAGTGCCGTTGTTGTTCGAAGCTGATTTTGAGGATGACGGAATTGGTGACTGGAAGGCTACCGACCCGATCGCATGGAGAATCGAATCCGGAAATGGCGGCAAGGTGCTGGCCCTGCACAAACAAAGCGAATATGTACCGCAAGTCCGCTCACCTTTTAATATAAACCTTATTCGGAATGTGGTTGTAGGCAGTTTCATACTGGAGTTAAAGATGCGTTCTACCACAAAGGATTACGGCCATCGGGATATGTGCCTGATTTTCGGACACCAGGACCCGACTCATTTTTATTATGTGCATATTGCCAACGAATCCGATGCTAATGCGAATTCTATATTTATTGTTAATGCCGAACCTCGAGTATCTATTGCCCAGACACGGACCGAAGGAACGAAGTGGGATGAGGGCTGGCATACTGTGCGATTGGTGCGCGACGCTGAAAAAGGCACAATTGAGGTCTTTTTCGATGACAGGCCTGAGCCGATAATGACCGCCGTGAACGATCGTTTTGACTGGGGTGGTATCGGTATTGGCTCATTTGACGACACAGGCCAATTTGATGACATTCGACTGTGGGGTATTGAGCAATAATATCTCCATTTGCCCTGACATAAAGCCGTAAGATATCAGCTTGAGCAAAACCGTTACCTCTGTTAGAATATTGTCTGCGTAAAATTTTACCGGAAAGAAAAAATGGAAATCAATTATTTTGAGGTAACAGATGAATGTACTGTTAATTGGTAACGGTGGACGTGAGCATGCCATTGCCTGGAAATTAGCTCAATCGAAAAACTTAACCAGGCTTTACATAGCACCGGGAAATCCGGGTACAGCACAATGTGGGGAAAATATTCCTGTCAGCCCTGATAATGCCGAAGAGCTTTTGGAATTTTCGAATCAGAATGATATTGGTCTTGTGGTGGTTGGCCCGGAAGACCCTCTTGCCGCGGGTCTTGTTGATAAGTTTGAAGCTGCGGGCATAAAGGCGTTCGGCCCAAGCGGAGGCGCCGCACAGCTCGAAGCGGATAAAGCGTTTGCAAAGCAGCTTATGCGATCCAGTTCCATCTCTACGGCTGAAGGAAGATGCTTCGATAGATTCAGCGATGCCAAGGCATATATCGCCAGCAGGGACGAATCGGTTGTGATAAAGGCTGCTGGTCTTGCTAAGGGCAAAGGGGTTTTTGTCTGTGATGACCCTGCAGATGGAATCCTGGCTGCCGAAAAAATAATGTGTGACGAAATATTCGGAGATGCAGGTAACAAAATCATCGTCGAAGACAAACTGCTCGGCGAAGAGGCATCGATACTTGCCTTTGTGGATGGGCGAAATATCTATGTTATGGAATCCTCACAGGACCACAAGGCCATCGGGGACGGCGATACAGGCCCTAATACAGGAGGTATGGGGGCTTACTGTCCTGCGCCTGTAGTTACTGAGGAGTTGATAAGTCATATAACGCATGAAATTCTGGTCCCGGTGGTTGATGGAATGAATCGAAATGGAACACCGTATAAGGGCGTGTTATACGCGGGAATTATGATTACCGGCGGCGGGCCGAGAGTTCTGGAATTTAATGTGAGATTTGGTGACCCTGAAACGCAGCCAATTCTGGCAAGGCTCAAAAGCGATTTGCTGGAAGTTCTTCTGGCTGTCTGTGACGGCACATTAGACCGGATTACCCTCGAATGGGACCGGCGACCGGCTGTGTGTGTAGTGATGGCTTCTGGGGGTTATCCCGGTGATTATGAAAAAGGCAAAAAAATAGTCGGTCTCGAAGAAGCTCAGCAGATCGAAGATGTTATCGTATTCCATGCAGGCACCAAAGAGATAAACGGAGATATTGTTACAAACGGCGGCAGAGTCCTGGGTGTAACCGCTTTGGGGGATACAATCAAGGATGCAAAGGAAAGGGCATATAGAGGGGTGGAAAAAATAAAATTCGACGGTGCTTATTACCGTCGGGATATCGCGGATAAAGCGATTAAAGGAAGTGGCAATTGATTGTCGAATAGAGTTGATAGTTGGATGTTTGTAGGTAACGAACAAAGGACTGACAACTACGTATCCTGAATTGTGTGTGTCCTCTATGGCCCGGATCAAAATTGAAAATCTGGAATCCAAAGGTGTAATTCGATGGCTTGCAGAAGTCTTGATTCTGGCTGTTCTTCTATGGCTGTTTTTCATCCTTGCAGGCCGGGCTTTGTGCCATATTGCCCTGTCGCAGATTGCCGAGCTGACCAACACGAAGATAAAAACCGAATCTGTTAATTTTCACACGGATGGTTCGGTCCTCATTAAAGAGCTTGTCATCAGCCCCTACGAGAAGCGAGACGATGATGATACAATACTTAAAGCCCAAACAGTATATGCACGCTTTAGTCTAAGGAGCTTATTTTTACTGCGGCCACGGCTGAAAGTTATTGATGTCAATGATTTTGCATTCAACGCTCAATACGACCTGGATACGGGCTGGTGGAATTTGTCGGCACTTACTATAAAGCCGCCGAAAGGAACCTCCGGAAAAATGCCGCGTATTCATCTCAAAGCGGGAACATTGCAATACAGCAAAATTTCAGACGGGCAGGTTAAAGTTGCTCTTTCAATACCTCTTAATGCAATATTTAGGCTCGATGAGGAAACTCAAAAAGGCCATGGCTTTGAAATGACGACGGCCACAATGTTCCACGGTCATGGTCAAAGCCGACTGACCGGTTTTTGGAGGCCGGGCTATATTGAAATTACCGGGGGGATTTCATCTGTGGATGTTCCTGAGCTTGAAATGGCCTGGATAATTGAAAAAAGCCTGGCTGCTGAACTGAAATATGACAGGGATAATGACTTCTCGCTGAAGCTCAGAATAGATGACTTACATTCCAAACGTAGTCCGGCACTTAACAAATTGGCGTTGATCGGGCCGGCATTTTTGGAAAAGTCCGGCCCTTTTGCCGCTTTGCAAAAATTTTTCAACCAGTATCAACCTTATGGACGAATAGATCTTGATCTTGACGCATCAGGTAATTTGAACCGACTTAGCGAAAGCACGTTGTCCGGTGAAGTATATTGTAAGGATGTTGCTTTTTGCTATTATATGTTTCCCTATACTGTAAAGAATTTGGATGGCCGGATAGATTTTACCAAAAATAGCGTGACACTGAACAATCTGAAGGGTAAACACGGCGATGTTGAGCTTTTTTTTAATGGCCGGAGTTGGGATTTCGGGCCGGATTGGAAGTACCAGGTCAGGATTAAGAGTGACAATATCGCCTTGGATAATGACTTGTATAGTGTACTGAGCACAAAACAGAAAGAATCCTGGTCTGCTTTTTCTCCGAATGGATTCGCAGCAATAGATTACCAGCTCAACCGGCGTTCACAAATAGACCATGAAAGGAAATTAGCCGTCGAGCTGCGTGGTGCCGAAGCTGTATATCGGCGTTTTCCTTATCCATTAAAAAATCTTACAGGACGGCTCTTTTTCGAACACGACAATATAATTTTTTCGGATGTGGTTTCGCAGGTGAACGAGTGCAAAATAACCATAAATGGCGAAGTAGTAAACAATACCGATAGTAACTCAGTATATGATGTATCGGTCAAAGTAAATAATGTCCCCCTCGATTCAGCGATCGAGGCTTCACTGCCGACCGGACAAAGGAAATTGTACAATCAAATACATCCCGCGGGTCTGGCTGACGGATCGATAGAGATTTCAGGTCGGGGTTACGAGCCGGCTGATTTTACAGCCGACTTGTCTTTCAAAAAAGCTTCTTTGATATCCGACCGCTTTTCATTGCCTGTATCTGATATATCGGCCAATGCCGTTTTTAAACCTGACTCGATAACTGTAAAGGATTTCTCCGGCAGCTATGGTGATGGTTCGGTTAAGATGGCCGGCAGAATATGGCAGGATCGGGAAAGCCGTCAATCATGCTATCAGTTGTCACTGAATTTTGAGCAGATAATGTTAAACGATGATTTGTTTGGTTTCGTCCCTGAGTCGCTGAAAGAAATCGTTACCGAATTGAAACCACAGGGCAAGCTTAATCTCGTTGTCGATTTGAACAAAGAGGGCCCGGCAATCCCGCCTGATTACAGGATAACTATGGATTGCTTGGGTGACAGCGCTGATTTTCCACAGCTTCCATTTCCCCTCAAAGACATCACCGGCTCCTTGTCGATAACAAAAGACAGTGTCACTCTTGAAGAGATTGCCGCAACTTTAGATGATAATATTTCCGCGACAGAGGATAACTCAACTATCAAACTGAATGGTATAATAGACTTGGCTGATAATTCTTTCAGTAGAGCCTTTTTCAAAAATATATCCGCTAAAGACATTTTTCTCGACGAATGCCTGGCTACATTCTTGCCGAAACATATTCGGTCGTTATCTGACGGACTGGCACCTTCAGGCCGATTTGATATGGATTTTAAGGATGTCCGAATCTCGCCCGTGGATGATGGACAAAAGTCCGTTGATTTCACTGGTGACGTCACGTTCAAAAACTGTAGTTTCAAATTGTCTGATGCCGAAACCGAATTGGATGCGGTCCTAAAAATAAAAGGCATATATAATACCGGCCAGGGACTAAGTAATTGCCGGGCAACTGTTGATGGCGGTACCCTCAGGATTCAGGGCAAATCTTTCACTAATCTAAAGGCCGATATCTTTTATGATCCTGACTTGCGGCGATGGTCAACCGAAGATTTAATCGCAGATTATTACGGTGGGAAATCAATAGGAAAGTTTGAGTTACAACAACCGGCTGGAAAACCTTCGGAGTATCTACTGCAGGTGGTTTTTGACAATGTCGATTTACAGCAGTTTCTCTCGGATACAAAGGGTAGAGAGGTTGCAGAAAACCGATATACAAGCGGGAGAATGGACGGTTCATTGAGCGTTAATGCGATTATTGGTGATAGTTCCTCACGCCTCGGTGTTTGCAAACTCACGATGAGAGATATGCAGGTAGGACAGCTTTCGCCCCTGGGTAAACTTTTGCAGGTATTGAAGCTGAATGAGCATAAGGACTTTGCTTTTGACCAGATGTTCGTTGATTCTTATATCAGGCGCAATGACCTGCTTGTTAAGAAGCTCGACCTCTCAGGCCAGGACGTAGCATTTTATGGCTCAGGCCTGATGGATTTGAAAACAAGAAATGTGGATTTGGTGCTTACTGCCCGAGGCCGGCGTCTTGCCACTGACGACCCTTCTGTTTGGCAGTCGCTTACCGAAGGTCTTGGACGGGCCGTTATCAAAATGAAAGTAACAGGTGATTTTTACGACCCTGATGTTCAAACCGAAGCCTTACCTGTCTTCAGAGAAACTCTCAGAATTCTCGGGGAAAAAACAGATACACGTTAATTCATTAGCCGCCTTAGCTCCATCGCTGCAGTGATGGAGCTAAGGCGGCTGGTTTGTTGCTTATTAAACATTAGCTGTTATATCTGCGAATAGTTCGCCGGTCGCAGGATTATATCGGTTATGTTGGAAACAGTATCCTTATAGGCGGGATTGGAACTGAGTTTCCTCCAGTCCGGGTGGCCGCCGAATACCTTCCATTTTTTGTCACGGTCGGCCATGTCCTCAAAGACCAGCATATAGGTCAGATTCGGCATTAACGGACCGATTAATGTCTCACCAAAAAATACCGGTTGCAAACCTGTCTTTTTGAAAATAGCTATCTCGCCGCCTTCGTTAAACATCTCAATTTTCTTCTTGGATGCTTTAATACTGTGACTTTCATAGGTGCGAAGCTCGAAAAGTCTGCCTTTCTTCTCCGGCACTTCCAGTTTTGGCATGTCCTTAAATGCTATCATCAGCGAGCTTTCCATACGTACAAAGGTCGGCTCAGACAGGGGCGCATCAACAAAATCAGCTCCTGCCTGTCGATACTCTTTGTCATCCATCAGCATTTGGGCGGAGTTCATCACTGTGTCCAAAGATTTGTGTACAAGCAGAACGTAAAGCGTCGGATTGTTAGGCCCATACATCGCATTGAAGACCCCGACCGACCTTATACCTATACGGTTCATCGCAGGTATTCCAACCTTACGCAGAAAATCACCGAGAAGGTTTTTCTTTGAACCAACGTGCAGACGATATTGTCTGAACTCTAAATATTCTTGTTTGCTCTCACCACCCACTGCGGTTGATGCCGAAAGACTCATACCTGTTACTCCGGCAATGCTCCCCGCTGTTAGAAATTCTCGTCTGTTCATTTCCAAATTCTCCTTTCATAAAACTGCTCACAGTTATAATTTTACTATGTTTACGTCATACAATAGTCATAATTTTCAAATTAGTCAATAGCAACTTCAATTGCTGATGCTAATTCGTGAACTTTGAGTTTCTGTTCCTTCGCTCCTTTGTGAGTCTCTTGAAGTATCAATTACCAAAAACCTCCTCATCCTCTTCTCGCCATGCAGGATCAACTATGCACAGGAATTTCAAGTCGGAATTCCCTGTATTTTCGATATATTGCATCGAATCCGGTGGAATGTAAACAGCACACTCAGGACCAACTTCGTGTGAATCATCATCTATGTGCATCAGACCTTCTCCGGCTGTTATATAATAAACCTCGGCTGCCTTAAGTTTATGTGGTTTGGTCATTTGGCCGGCCCGGACCTCTGCATGAGCCAGGCTGTAACGAATTTGCAGGCCTGTTTGATCGGGGTGCAAAAGCTCACGCAGAATTGAATCATCACCGGCGATGAATTCCCGGCAGTCTTTCAAATACTTCAAGAACATAATCAGCTACCAAATAAAATCGACCCTTTCAACTTATTTTCCATGCCCCTAATTTGTATCCGCAGGAAAACAAAGCCGTGTTTTGAATTGCAGCTTATCGCTTCTTAAGCAGTATATCATATTCGGTTTGGAACCGAAGTTTGTGTTTGACTTCTTCCTCGGCTAATGCCAAAAGCACTTCTCGCGATTTCTCGTTATTAACGCTTGCCGCCAAATTTACATAAGTCCTGAATGCTGCTTCTTCCTTTTCCATTCCCAGCATAAGCATATCCTTGTAATCCATATCCAGAGGTGACGGGTCATTTGATACAATATAGCTTCTCTCTGGTCGGGCCGGATTTTGCTCAACTGTAATTGTTTTCCCTGTCTTCATAACTTCCAGCTCCAGCATGGCCTTATGCTCTAATTCTTCTTTGGCCAAATCTTCAAAGGCCTCGCGTATGTGCTGATCTGCCACACGGTTCGCCAATGCCAGGTAAAAGTTGTATGCTTCCACCTCTTTGTCAATCGCGAGCTGTAAAATCTCATCATCGCTCTCAGGTTTTGCCATTTTATCTTCCTCTTTACGACACTGAATTAGTAATTATATTGTCTTAAAAAAGAACCTAATAAACCGTACGAACTTTCATGCAATACCATACTCGGAATTTCCGAATCCGTCAAAACGAAATAGTAAACAATCGACATTCAATAATCAATTGTAAAGTCTTCACTCATTGGAATTTGAATTGCTTATTGACTTCAACGGGTTATAATAAAAAGCTATAGAAAAAATATATGCTGGCGGATAATCTTGCCTCATATAAGTATTTTTTACAGAGAATAGTTAAAAAAACAATCTAATCCCTGATGTGTAAGGTAACGTTTATGACAAGTTCCCAAAACAACGTAAACAGGCGCAGGTTCCTGCAGATTGGAACAGGTTCGGTTGCCGCGATGTTCTTACCCCAAATTCCCGTTAATGCAGAGGAAACCTCGAAAACACAGCCGAACATCCTCTGGGTCAGTTGCGAGGACATCAGTCCGGACCTTGGCTGTTATGGTGATAGTTACGCAGTTTCCCCTAATATCGACAAGCTTGCCTCTCAGGGTGTGCGCTATGACAATGTATATTCGCACTCAGGCGTTTGCGCCCCGACACGTTCGGGTATAATCACCGGGATGTACACAACCACTATTGGGACACATCATATGCGATGTAAGGGTGTGCCGCCGGCCTATGTTAAATGTTTCAGTGAGTACCTCAGGGCTGCGGGATATTATTGCACTAATAATTCCAAAACCGATTATCAATTTGATCCTCCGCTAAGTGCATGGGACGAGAACGGTCGTAAGGCACATTGGCGAGGTCGTGCCGAAGGCCAGCCGTTCTTCGCTGTGTTCAATTTCACAACTTCGCACGAAAGTCAAATACGCAACAGGAGCAAAACTATGCTAAAGCGTTTGGCGGATCTTGGGCCAAACGAGAAACACGACCCGGCTAAAGCTGTCCTGCCGCCTTACTATCCTGATACGCCGGTTGTTCGAAAAGACTGGGCCCAGTATTACGATGTTATTACGCTTATGGATAAGCAGGTTGGTGACATTCTCAAGCAGCTCGAAGACGAGGGACTTGCCGATGATACGATAGTGTGGTTCTGGGGCGACCACGGGCGGGGCCTGCCTCGCGGTAAGCGATGGATTTATGATTCGGGGCTGAGAGTTCCGCTGGTTATTCGCGTACCAAAGAAATTAAAAGAGCTTGCAATGCCGGGAACTCACGGCGCACTCGAGCCCGGCACCGTAAATGACGACCTCGTGGCTTTTATTGATTTTGCACCTACTATGTTGTCGCTTACTGGTATAAAGATACCACAGCACATACAGGGCAGGGCTTTCCTGGGCTCTCAAAAGGCCGGGCCGCGAGAGTATATTTACGCTGCAAGGGATCGGATGGATGAAGCGTATGACCTTATCCGCGCGGTGCGCGACAAGCGTTACAAATATATTCGAAACTATATGTGGCACTTAACTCGGGGCCAGGATATCGACTATATGAACCAGATGCCGGCAATGCAGGAGATGCGCCGCCTCAACGCAGAAGGGAAACTAAAGGGGCCTCAGAAGCAGTATTTTGAGGAAACCAAGCCGGTTGAAGAATTATATGACACACTTAACGATCCGCATGAGGTTAATAATCTGGCAAATGATCCGAAGTATAAAAAGGTGCTTGACCGAATGCGCAAAGCTCATAAAAAATGGGTGAAAGAAACCGGTGATATCGGATTGATTCCTGAGCCTGAATTTGACGAAATGAAGCGGCCCGGTGGTAAGTACCAACAGACGGCGGAACCTGTTTTCTGGTCACCGAAGTGGCAGCCGGGCCAGGATGCGCGTCGGATTACAATCGCCTGTCCGACAGCCGGAGCTTCTATTGTTTACAGAATAACCGGCGACGGAGTGGGTCAGACCGATTGGAAACTATATAAAAAATCCGTATGGCTTACGCCGGATAAAATACTGCATGCTAAAGCCTGCCGTATCGGTTTTACCGACAGCGGCGAGGTCCGCTTTAAATTCGATGACAAAGTCACAACTTCACAGCGTCCTCAAACACCTACAAAGGACGCCCGGCACTGGCGGAACAAGCTCAATCAAACCGACTTGCTCGAAAGCCTGAGCAGGATTAAAGAGCTGGACGGCCAGGGCACAAAAGCAATACCAAAATATCTCATGGCTTTGGATGATAAGCATGCTTCTGTTCGTTATTGGGCAGTGATAGGTTTGCACAATAATTGTAAAAGCTCTTCCGATATCACGCGTGCAAAGACGGCGTTTGAAAAATCGCTGAAAGATCCCGCAGCAATTGTCCGTATCGCAGCGGCACACGCGCTGTGCGACTGGGGTCAGGAGAAAGAGGCGCTGCCTGTATTAGTTGAAGAACTGAAAGATAAGACGGATAAAGCCCGGCTGTATGCGATTATTGCTCTAAATAAAATTGGTGAAAAAGCACGCCCGGCCCTGCCTCAGATCAAGATTGCCCAGAAGGATTCGGATAACTATGTACAGCGGGTAGCACTTACTACGATCGAACAGTTGGAATGACAAATAGCACAAAGCCTGAATAAAATGAAGAGCTAAATAGGTTATATCACCGAGCTTATAATTAAAAAAGCAGGTTATTTTTCTTGCCTGCGTTGGGATAAACCAAGGAGTTGAAAATGTGGAAGCGATTTGTCTTTAGGATATTGGTAGTTGTTTGTTTCGGTGGGATTATTTTCCCTGGTGTTCAGGGTGTTGAGGCGAAGGAATTAGTAGCCAATCCGACATTCAAATCGTCCGGCGATGAGCAATTACCAAACGGTTGGTCTCTCTGGAAACCTGTGCTGGAAAAGACGGCATGCAGATTTGAAAGTACCGGCGATGGGCTTTTGGTTAAAGCGGCGGAGGACCCGTACGCTGTCGGTGGAATTATTCAGGAAATCAGGGGTATCGAGAGTGGACAGGCTTATGAGATTAAAGCGGTTTGTCGATTGCGCAATATTTCCAACCCTTATCAGTCGATACTGGCGCGTATAATCTGGAGACGTAGTGGCAAGTCCCTTCATCCGGCGGGCATGCTGTTGCGAGGGCCGACGCTTAAAGAAGATATAGCGAGTTTTGAAGATGTGCTTGTCGCACCTGAAGGAGCTGATGGCGCACAATTGTCACTGGAGATTAAATGGCCCGGTGACGGTTCGGTGATTTGGAAGCAGGTGAGTTTACAGCCGACGGCCAGGCCGGAGCCGCGGAAGGTGAAAATTGGCACTGTGTATCTAAGACCCAGACAAAGTACACCGGAAAATAATCTGAAGCTGTGGTGTGGACAGATTGATGCAGCCGGTAAGCTCGGACTGGATATTGTATGTCTTGGTGAGGCTATTACTATAGTTGGCACCGATTGTACGGTAGAAGACTGTGCCAAGCCGATACCCGGGCCGGTTACTTTGCAGTTGGCTAAAGCTGCGAGGAGAAACCGTATTTGGGTGGTGGCTGGTATTACAGAACAGGCTGGCGATGTTGTTTACAATACCGCTGTACTGCTGGACCGTATGGGACGGATTACGGGCAAGTACAGAAAGGTTCATCTGCCTCGTGAGGAATGGAAGAATGGTATCAGGCCGGGCCATGAATATCCCGTTTTTGAAACGGATTTCGGAAAGGTGGCGATTCAGATTTGTTACGACTGGTTCTTTCCTGAGCCGGCTGAAATTTTTGCCCTTAAGGGGGCGGAGATTATCTTTGCACCGACCTGGGGAAATACACTGCCTGACCAGGCTGGCCGGGTGGATGGTGAATCGACATTCCGGGTTCGCGCCCGTGATAACGGACTCTATATGGTTCCATCTGTGTACGACGGCAATAGCCTTGTGATTGACCCGATGGGAAGAATACTGGCAAGCAGTGCTGGTAAAGAAGGCGTCTTCTGGGCAGAGGTTGACCTTAATGTGCGAGAAAATCTCCAATGGGTCGGTTACTGGCGTTCTATTGGGCCGCGTCACCGCATGATAAAGAGTTATGGACCCTTGCTGAAGGCGCAGCGTAGCTCAAAATACTGATTTGCGGTCTGTCGCTCGCAAGGAGTGATAACGCTTATCAATGGAATTTATATTTTTTTCACTGCGATGGTATAAATTGACCTTTGGTCTTTGAGATATTTGCGTTCGAAGTTTGTACCGACCCATTCTCCTTTATCTGCACCAGCCGTGGGGAGAAATTGAATTTCTTCAAGTCCTTTGTCTTGGTCAGTAATTAGCTCTTGTATTACCTGGAAATAATCTTCGTGGTCGGTGGCGATTTTTAACTGTCCGCCCGTCTTTAAGCAGCGAATTAGATGCTCCAGGTTAGCCGGGCTGATAAAACGTCTTTTGTGGTGACGTTTTTTCGGCCAGGGATCGGGAAAATAAATATGGAAACACTCTACGGAGCTGTCGGTAATAAAATCAGCCAAAAAAACAGCGGCATCGGTGCGGATTATCCGTACGTTTGTCAGGCCCCATCGGCCGATGCGGTCAATTGCATACCGGTAGTATTTACGGGCCCATTCGATACCGAGGAAATTGTCACCCGGCCTGGCTCTTGCTTGATTAATTAGGAAGGTCCCCTTGCCCGAACCGATTTCGATATGGACCGGGCCGGTACGTCCGAAAATCCGGACAAAATCGATTCTGTTGTCTATCTCCTCGGATTTTAGTAAGACCGAAGGATATTCCTTTAATGTACGTGCCATTTGTAAAATCAACTAAAAATATACACAAAAAAACGATAACGGGCATTCAGCATATGTATTATACAGAATAACAGCCGTTTGGGCTAAGGTTGAAATTACTTTTGTGATTTTGCTGTGATTAAAGTGGCTGCTCAGACTGTTCGATAAGAATCAATGAACCTGATTGTTGGCTGATACGTATTCATTATAGGACTGAATCGTAGAAGCCAGGATAAGGAAGCCCTAAAATGATTCTACAGCTAATCAGAACAAAGCGTAAGCAGATTTTATTAGATATTGATACCCAGAAAGACTTTCTAATTGCGGGCGGCAAAGCATGTATCGGAAACCACAGAAGGGTTTTGGCTCATATACGCAGGGTCATGGCCTGGGCAAGATATCGGAATGTCCCCATAATTTCCACCGCTGAGGTTCACGCCAATCAGAATGGGGAAACACAGGTCGATTACTGTATTGATGGTACCGATGGGCAGAAGAAAATAAGTTACTCATTATTTAATAACCGTATAAGTTTTACGGCCGATGGAAATACTGATTTGCCGAGAGATATGCTGCGAAAGTACAAGCAGGTCATACTTCATAAGCGGTGCATTGACCCGTTTAATGAGCCTCGTATTGACAGATTGCTCAGTGAAGTGCGAGCCAGTGAGTTTATTGTCGTTGGTATCAGTCTCGAAGGTGCTGTCGCGGCCACCACACTGGGATTATTGCAGCGAGGCAGACAGGTAACTGTTGTAATCGATGCAGTAGGCTCTCATAATAAAAGGGAAGCTAAGCTTGCACTTCGCAAGATGGAGACTAAGGGAGCGAAGTTGATTGAAACTAAGAGGTTAGCCGGAGTCTCACATCTAAGGCACATTGGAGTCTGTGATTGTGAGAGCTGTCGGCGTTATAGGCCGGAATGCGACAGTTGCCGTCCCGGATAAAAATTAGCGTCTGACTTATGTACTGAGAATTCGCCTTATTCAGCAAAGATTTTTTCTCGACACCTCATTATTCATTTCGCTGTGTATTTATCTGATCTTGAATACATTTCATTGATACAAACTCAATACACTGCACGATTATCTTATTGGGAATTTTAATCATTGACATAGTTGGCTGACCGTAATATCTTTAATCTTAAATTTGTAACCAATTCGGAAGCAATGATTTTAAGTAGGTGCTCTGAGGTTTTTGAGGAAGGAAATCATTATGAAGCAATGCGGAAGGTTGCAATATTCGGAAATATGTAATTCAACAAATCTTCGGCGTTGGGCATGGTTCGCTTTAACTGTACTGTGGACATTGGCTCTTGGCAGCGGATATGGGTATGCTCAGGGTCTTGATGCGAATACTCCCTCCGGCGACGATGTTAGTGCCGGACAACTTCCGATTCACGTAAACGGGGTCTTTCCCAATCTGACGGTTATGGCCCCGGGTTTGGGCAGTAACTCTGAAGCCGGCATTGGAGCACTGATTCCCTGGGCGGATAAGCTTTGGGCGATTGGCTATGTATCGCATATTAAGGGTAAGGGGCTCGGTCTTTATGAGATAAGCGAAGATATGACGATGCGGCGGCATCCGGCCTCGATTACCGGAACGTTTGCAAATCGGATGTCACACTGGCCATCCGGGCAGGCGTTCATAGGCCCGCACGCCATCGATGCCGATGGAAACGTTCGAACAATTGAACAACTTAAGAACTATCGTTTGACCGCCACTGTCAGTCACTTGACCGACCCGAACAATAAAGTCTATTTCCTTGGTATGGAAGGCCGCTTCTGGGAGGTTGACGTGCATAGCCTCAAAGCAAAGCTCCTGTTCAATCTGGTTAAGGAGCTGGAAATCAAAAATGCCAAAGAGCATTTCAAAAGTGCCTACACCGCCCAGGGCCGGGTTGTTGTTGCCAACAATACTTATGACCAGAAGGAATTTCTCGGCCAGAGAGATGCCGGGAGATTGGCTCAATGGGATGGTAAAAAATGGACGATTATCGAGCGAAATCCTTTCGTGGAAGTCCACGGCAGCGCCTCAGGTGACTCTTACGGCGGTAATACGATTTATGCCACGGGCTGGACGAAATCTTCTGTTGTGCTTCGCGTGCTCGTTCAGGGTAAATGGCTTCGATATCTGCTTCCCAAGGCCGGACACTCATGGGATCATGCATGGAACACCGAATGGATGCGTATCCGTCATGCTCAGACCGAACGTTTGTTGATGGATATTCACGGGATGTTTTACGACCTTCCGCCTTTTGCTTATGAAGGTCGGATATGGGGGATTCGTCCAATTTGTAGTCATTTGCGCGTCGTTCCTGATTTTTGCTGCTGGCGCGGATTATTTGTCATGGCTTCCGACCAGATTGACCATGACCAGGGACAGCCTCAGTCGGGTTTGTGGTTTGGAAATATTGATGACTTGTGGTCGATGGGTAAGCCCTGCGGCTGGGGCGGGCCCTGGTGGGAAACACCTGTGAAAGCTGGAACGGTTTCTGACCCGTTTTTGATGACCGGCTTTGATAAGAAGGTCGTGCATTTTGCTCATGACTCAAGGCAGGATGTATGGTTCTGGATAGAAGTTGATTTTCTCGGTAATGGAACGTGGAAATCGTACGAACCGGTTAAAGTTCCGGGCGAGAGAGGATATAACTACCACGTTTTTCCGGATGGTTTTTCAGCGCACTGGGTAAGGATCGGAGTAAGTGATGATTGCAAAGCGACGGCGTACTTTATGTACAATTAGTCCCGGGAATTGTACGTTTCTATGAGTTCTTTTTCAACTTTTGAAAAAAATGACTATCAATATCTGTATCTGTTATTGAAAATATTGTCGCAAGAGTATTAAGTTTTTCTGTGTTTAAGGTAAAGAACACGAAAGTATGTAATAGCCAAGGAGTATTCGATATGAAGCATAAAATCCGAAAATTAAGGTACCTTGTAATTGGTGTGATGCTTCTGCTTTTTGTTATGACCACTGTGGCTCCAAAATCGGCCCGGGCTCAGGATTTGTTGACATTCGAAAAGCGGATGACGGAATTTACATTGGACAACGGCATGAAATTCTTGGTCCTTGAACGGCACGAAGCTCCCGTGGTTTCATTCCACACTTATGCCGATGTTGGTGCGGTTGACGAGGTCAAGGGAATCACAGGTATGGCACATCTCTTTGAGCATATGGCATTTAAGGGAACCAGGACTGTTGGCACCACAGACTACGAGTCGGAAGCTAAGGCTTTGGCACTGGCCGACCAGGCTTTTGAGGCGATGAAACTCGAGCGAAGGAAAGGCGACAGGGCGCATAAAGTAAAGCTGGAAGAGCTCCAGAAGCAATTAGAGCAAGCGCAGGAAGAAATCCAAAAGTACCTGGTACATGATGAATTTGAGGAGGCTTTAGTCCGCGAGGGCGGCGCCGGTTTCAATGCTTATACCAGCCAGGATGCTACCCAGTATATACTCAGTCTTCCCTCAAATAAAATCGAACTTTGGATGTCTATGGAATCGGACCGGTTCGCCAATCCCGTGCTGCGGGAATTCTATAAAGAAAAAGACGTGGTAATGGAGGAGCGGCGTCTGAGCACCGAAAGCCAGCCGGTCGGACGCCTCTTGGAGGAATTTTTAGCCATTGCTTACAAAGCCCATCCTTACGGTGAGCCGATAGTCGGGCATATGAGTGACTTGGAGACACTCACGCGTTCCGAAGCTGAGATGTTTTTCAAAAAGTATTATTTACCGAGCAATCTTACCGTTGCGATAGTCGGGGACGTGAATCCCAAGCAAATAAAAGAGCTGGCGGAGAAGTATTTTAGTCGAATTCCCAGCGGCCCCAAGCCCGACCCGGTCGAAACTGTCGAACCGCCGCAACTCGGGCAGCGCCGCGTAATTGTACAGGACCCGGCGCAGCCTTTTGTACTGATAGGTTATCATAAGCCGAATATTAATCATTCTGACAATGCGGTCTTTGATGCTATAACGGAAATCGCAGGTATCGGCCGCACGTCACGGTTATACAAAAGTCTTGTCAAAGAAAAAAAGGTTGCTGTTGCCGCCTCGGGATTTCCGGGCATGCCCGGGAACAAATATCCGGGTTTGTTTTTGTTTTATGCTGTACCGGCCAGGGACCATACGAATCAGGAATGTGAAGAGGCCATCTACGCCGAAATCGAAAAGCTGAAAACAGAACCCGTATTACCCGAAGAGCTGGCCAAAGCAAAAACACGCAGTCGGGCAGGCCTGATACGACAGCTTGATTCCAATTCCGGGCTTGCTTCCCAGTTGACTTTCTACGATGTTGTTACCGGCGATTGGCGAAATCTGTTTAAGCAGCTTGACGATATCGATAAAGTTATCGCTGAGGATATCCAGCGTGTTGCCAAGCAATATTTTACAAACAAAAACCAGACAGTGGGCATTATCGATACTACCATTACTGAAAAATGATTTTTTCACAGGAGAAGCGAAATGAGAGCTTATAAATCGTCCGCCGGGAGAACTGTTATTTTTGGAATTCTTGTATTGTGCTTTATAGTCACAAGCTGTACACAAAACTCCCCCCTTCATTACAAACAGTTGAAATATTCTAAACTGGGTGACATACAGATACCTGAGGTTCAGCAGGTTACCCTTACAAATGGGATGCGGTTGTTTCTTCTCGAAGACCATGAACTGCCGCTTATCAGTGTCTCAGCCCGGATCCGGGCTGGTTCGATTTATGAGCCGCCCGACAAGATTGGTTTGGCCGCCATCACCGGAACAGTGATGCGCACAGGCGGGACGGTCAGCAGGACGGGTGACGAGATTGACGAGCAGTTGGAGCTTATAGCCGCCTCAGTGGAAACCGGCATCGGTCTAAATTCCGGTTCGGCCTCTGTTTCTGTGCTGAAAAATGATATCGATGTTGGGCTGGACATCCTCGCCGATGTGCTGATGAATCCGGCTTTTCGTGAAGATAAAATCATGCTGGCAAAGATCCAGCATCAAAGCTCTATTGCCCGCCGTAATGATGATGTCGGGTCAATAGCCGCCCGGGAATTTGAGAAGCTTATCTACGGCTCTGACAGTGTTTACGCGAGGCATACCGAGTATGCCACAATCGGCAGCATCAGCCGTGATGACCTGGTTGCTTTTCACAAAAAGTTCTTTGGCCCCGACAATATGATGCTTGGGATTTGGGGTGATTTCGACACCGACATAATGATAAGGAAAATCGAAAAAGCTTTCGAAGGGTGGGAGAAAGTCGATAAGCAATTACCGAAGGTCCCCTCGGTAGAATATGAATTCCCCAAAACAGTGAATATGATTCGTAAAGACGATGTCAACCAGTCGAACATCTACCTTGGACATATCGGCGGTTTGAGGAGCGACCCTGATTATTTTGCGTTAATTCTGATGAATCGCATTCTCGGCAGCGGATTTACCAGCCGTCTTTTCAAAAACGTACGATCTCGCGAGGGACTGGCATATTCTGTTTTTGGAATCTATTCGGCCAACTATGACTTTCCCGGCCTTTTTTATGTTGGTTGCCAGACCAAATCCGAGGCTACCATAAAGGCCATTCGCGCTATGACCGATGAGGTCAGAAAGATGACTGAAAGTGAGGTTACGGACGAGGAGCTGGCCCTCGCTAAAGACAGCTATCTGAACTCGTTTGTATTCAATTTCGATACAAAGGGTGAAATTGTCGGAAGATTGATGACCTATGCATATTATGACTATCCGCTGGATTTTTTACAGAAGACCAAAGAAAACGTTGAGAAGGTCACCAAAAAGGATGTTCTCCGCGTTGCTAAAAAATATCTCAGGCCCGATGAGGTACAAATCCTTGCCGTTGGCAGGCCCGAGGATTTCGATGAACCACTCTCGGTATTGGGCTCAGTGAAAGAGATCGACATCACTATCCCGGTACCTAAGAAATAACAATATTCTCCCTTGGGGATAATATCGTTATCTTGAGCCAGGCAATGCGAAGTCGAATCGGAAGGATCTGGCACACGGCATTACATTTGTAAACGTGTAAATAAAGGCAAGCCGGCAAATCTGAAATTTGAAATCCTTCACTCAACCCCAATAGTAAATAATCAATAATCAATAATCATTTGAAAGCTACATTCCCTGGTCCGCAGGTGACACGAGAATACGCGGGATCGCCACATGGTCCGGCTGTTCGAGCACGAAGCGGATCACCCGCCCGATATCTGCCGGCTGAACCAGGGCCTTGATATTGAGCATGTCCTTGGGGTGGACCGGGAAGTGGTCCTGCAAATGTGTTTCGACAAGCCCGGGCTCAAGGCAGCAGACACGAACACCCGTGCCGGACGCCTGCATACGCAGGTCCTCGGTTAGCGCTTCGACGGCGTACTTCGTCCCGGCGTATGCTCCGGTTGTCATACGCACCTTCATGCCGAGGATGCTTGATGTATTGATTAGGTAACCGCTGCCCTGCTTTATCATATGGCGCATCGCGATTATCGCCAATCGAAACACCGCCTCTACATTGATACGCACCATCTTACAGACTGCTTCGAGGTCAATGTCCTCTGCCTTGCCGACAATCATAACGCCCGCGTTGTTAAAAACCACGTCACATGAGCCGAATCTTTCCGTCGCCGTGTCAATCAGCTTCTGTGGTAACGACTCGTCGGTAATATCGCCGGCTATAACGGCTGTTTCCGTATCGAGCTTTGCCGCGATTTTATCGAGCAGCTCTTTGCGCCGGGCGGTAAGCACCAGCTTCATTCCCGCATTAGCTAATTCGCGTGCCGTCCCTTCACCAATACCGCTCGATGCCCCCGTAATAACTGCGACTTTACCTTTGAGTTCCATAATGTATCTCCAATTAAAAATGTTACTGCAATATTCTTTACAATAATAAATAGTAAATAGTAAATATTCAATCCAAATGTTGTGGCAATCCCAAGTGGTTGCCCGAATTTGTAAGGTGGGGCCTGCCCCACCAAGCTTACTACCGGGGATCATCAGTATACTTCTGTCAGGATCTGCAATTTTCATTCTCGTTCGTTTGTCATCCCGACCGAGGCGCAGCCGAGTGGAGGGATCTGGCACACGATCTAAATCATTCATACATATGTACAAAGAAAAGCCAACGAATATGAAAGCTTAAATCTAAAATCTTTTCCTCAAATCCAATAGTAAATAGTCAATAGTAAATATTCAATCGAAACGGCCTGCCCCACCGTTTTTTTATCTGTCATTCCTGCGAAAGCAGGAATCCAGAAAAAAATCATTCGTCAATTATCATTTTAAAGAGCTTGTCCCCGGCGGCTACTTTCTTAGTTTACCCCCGGTGTCTGCTCACCTGCTTTTCTGTCGGGGGCATTTCTACCTGCGGTTCGCACTATTTTTTTTCACTCCACCACTTCGTGTCTGCGTGACTGTATGATGCTCATGCTGGCCTCCGGTAGAAATGCTATATAATCTCATCATCCCCACGTAGGGACAATCCCACTCGGCCAGAGATATCTCTTGAAATCATAAATCTTTGAATATTTGCTCAATACTATATCCATCTGAATGATTAAAGAATAAATCATCGTCCCTGTGTCCATCATAATCAGGTTCTGGTGGAAGATAGTCAGCAACTTCTTCCATCAATGTATTAAAGTTCTCGCTTATTTCCATAAATTTCACATTTTGTTTTTCACTTGCAACCATTGTTGAAAATTTTTCGAATGTTCTTTTAGAATTGTCGTAACTATCATACAATTCTTCTGCTATTTGAGGTTCAGGATCACAAATACATGTTAAAGATTCATCTTCGCCACGCCTTAGAAAAGTTTCTATAACATCTTTCCACTTATGCTTTACCTTTTCATCATCAAAAAAAGGTGGATTATAATCTATAATGTTTCTTGTCAATGACCCAAAAACATCAATATCCATGTATGAATTCCATTCGGCGTAATCACTTTCTAATATTTCCATCACAGAATCAGCATATTGAAACCAGACTTCTTTATATTTTATACATGACAATTTGATATCTGGATAATTCTTTATGATTTTAAATATTACGATCAACTCACTGCTTGGCCAACCTTTTTCATTAAAGTGCTTAACAGCTTTTAAAATGACTTCTTTAAATACGTTTTCAAGTAATTGCTTTTTTTTGTTATGTTTCTTACTTTTTGATAATTGTTGTAATGAATCAAAAACGTTATTAATTAATGAGATGTCAATATTGTCATTGAATCGTGCCTTAAATATTTTCCAATCTTCGGAACTTTTAAGAACAGGCAAAACTTCTGAACCTTTAGATCCACCTCCAACCGAAACAGCATATTTAAGACCTGAGATATCACAGTGATTTAAGAAATGTATTCTATCTTTTGGATTATCAGAAAGTTCTTTTGCTACCATATCTCCACAGCTTGGATGTATCCAATTAATCTTCTCTTTTTTATCACGAAACAAACTAATTTTTATAAAAGCTTCGGATAATTGAGTTTTGATTTTATTAAAATTAAGCATTTCTTCAGATGGACACAATACTTCATAAAGCCCCTTAATTTTGTTTGTACGTGAAAAAAAATATGATGGATAGAGTAAAACTGAAATCATAAACCATTTATGTGCAACGGGAAGCTCTCTGTAAGTTTTACTCATTCTATCAGTAGGATTTTTTAAGGTTTCCTCAATAAGTGCTGGAGTAAAACGTACCCCTTTTGCCTTTTGTGCCAATTCCCTTATCCGCTCAGGAGTGAAACCATTATGTTTAATTACATTTTTAGCAAGCATACAAACCAGTTTCTTTCTGGATTTGTCCAATCCAGTATTCTTCATATGCTTATAAAGCATTAATGTTTTCTCTAATTGTGTTAAACTGGAAACATCAACAAGAACTTCGGCAGGTAAAGGGAAATCACGATTTGCTCCTGGTATATCTAATTTATCTTTTGCCATTTCCAACAAATGTTTTCGGCTTGTCAGTAATAGCAAATGATGTTTATCAATCTTTCTAAGAATTGACGGCAAGTCATCTTGCCAAAGGCTTACTCTGTCAGGCTTATATTCCGTCCTTCCAAATGAATCGTCTACTACAAATATTTGGCTTCTGTTTTTTTTGTATTTCCTCAAGAAATCATTAGGCTCTTGGCATTCAATTGCTTCCCACCTCTCAGGTATATAAGATAAAGCAATCATCCTTGCTATTGCTGTTTTACCAACTTCAGGTGGTCCTTCTAAAACTACATAGTGAAATTTGTGTAAGACACTTAAGGCTTTGGCATATGCTTCTGTAGGTACAAATACTTTACATATTTCTTTTGCTTCTTCTATAGCCGCTTCGCTTCTATTTAAGATGGCCTTATTAACACAATCACTCAAAAGAATTTCCAAGTCGTTTAAAGATAGGATTTGTGGAAACCTTTGTGTAATTCCCGTTGTTAAATCTATCATCGCACATATGTCTTTCCCGTCTTGCTTAACAAATGTACAATCAGGAAGAACTGTTTTGACGCACGTTTCAACTTTTTTTCTAAGGGAAGGTCTTAAAATTGCATTAGACATAAATGTGTATATTTTAGGAGTGTTATCCCATTCACTTTTTCTTCCTGTTTTACTCAATTCAACATTTTGATCAGGCAATTTGTTCTTTATCGAATTGCATTCTGCTTTAACCGAATTCATTATTAATTTGTCGTTTTTTGCACCAGCAGAGTTTGCTCCATTTACAAATTTACATTGAAAAAGAAAGGGGCCAACTTCCCTTTTTGTGGGATAATTTAATTCGCCTTCAAAATAAGCATCTCGCCCCCAGTCTTTCGTACCACCCCACGCTTCAATTCCAAAACCAAATTTATGCTTTAATAATACCTGGCATAGATATTCAAATTCGTACCATCCCAATTTATCTAAATCGTACCTTAGCATTTTCCAAAACCGCCATTTCTCGTCAACGCAAGTAATTCCGCATACTTTAGCGAAATTATAGGTGATTTAGTTCGTATCTCAATAGAAAAAGGTCGTACAAATAAGTGTATTTCACTGTTTTTTTCTCTAAAACAGTCAAAATAACCTCAATTTTCGACAAAAAACACTCAAAAACCAACCCAAAATCCCTATTATTCTATAATCTTATGCTTCTTCAACCTGAGCGAAGTCGAACGGATCAACCACATTCTTGTCCCATTAGATAATATGAGCTTGTCCCCGG
>JACKQG010000493.1_pt1 | contig 57539 bp, 39 predicted proteins | sample 8237621 | NCBI WGS metagenome assembly JACKQG01 (sample SAMN15677084, study PRJNA649215) | marine metagenome | biome: marine; feature: Black Sea; material: saline water; isolation source: suspended particulate matter (SPM) from the Black Sea western gyre | collected 2013-06-09/2013-06-10 | depth... | reverse complement strand
GCCACCTTCGCCCGGTTTGCCACCTTCGCCCGGTTTGCCACCTTCGCCCGGTTTGTTGCCTTCGCCCGGTTTGTTGCCTTCGCCCGGTTTGTTGCCTTCGCCCGGTTTGTTGCCTTCGCCCGGTTTGTTGCCTTCGCCCGGTTTGTTGCCTTCGCCCGGTTTGTTGCCTTCGCCGGGTTTGTTGCCTTCGCCGGGTTTGTTGCCTTCGCCGGGTTTGTTGCCTTCGCCGGGTTTGTTGCCTTCGCCGGGTTTGTTGCCTTCGCCGGGTTTGTTGCTTTCATCCGGCCCTTCTTTTTCGAGTGCGCCTTCGAGTTCTTGTTGTTGCTCGGCCAAATTTTCAGCAGCTTCTTCAGCGTTGGCTTGGGCTTTGGGTTGGGCTTCGGGGTCAGCGATTTGATTAGCGGCTTCAGCTTGTTCGTTGGCGATTTCCTGTGTTTGCTTGCCGACCTCTTTCAGTTCTTCGGCACGCTCGCTATTGAGGCGTTCCTCGTGACGACCGGCGCGTTCGATGTTGGTGCCGGCTTCCTGCACTTGTTCGGCAAGATCCATTTGCTGGTCAGCCGCTTCCGCTCGTGGGGATTGTTCAGTTTGCCCGGCCTGTTGTTGCAATTTTGGGTTTGCCGCTTGCTGGGCCATTTGCTGTGCCTTTTGAGCAGCAACCTCGGCGGCAGTTTGAGTGGCCTCGGCGGCTTTTTTCTCGGCGGGATTTTCTGATGCCTCCGCGGCAGCGGCGGCTTCCTGCGCAGCGTTGTTTAACTCGCGAGCGGCTTCATCTAAGGCCTGCGCGACTTCGGCCATTTTGGATTCAGACTTGTCGCCATTTTGGGCATTCCCAGCGGCCTCTTGGGCTTTTTCAGCAGCTTGCTCAAAAGAGTTCTGTGCCTTTTCCAATGGTTTTTCTGCCCCTTCGGCTTTACCGGCTTTGGCTTGTTCTTGGATGGGGGGGATGGTTTTCTCGGCCATTGCTTTTGCGGCTTCGGCGAGTTGGCGCGCTTGTTCGGCGGATTTGTTGGCGGCTTTTTGTTCGGCGTTGGGGGGGTGATTATCACCGGCTTGTTCGGCCATTTGTTGAGCCATTTGCGCGGCGTCAGCGGCGGATTTTTGGGCGGCTTTGGCAGCTTGTGCGGCCTCGGGAGTAGCGGCATTTTCAGCGGCGCGTTTGGCTTTGGCGGCGGCGGCGTTCAAATCCTGCGCGGCGTTTTTTAATGACTCGGCCATTTCAGCCATTTTGGATTCATCGTTTCCCTTGGCGGCTTGCTCGCCTTTGGCGGCGGCAGCTTGCAATGCTTTTTTGGCATCGGCCAATTCCTGTTCGGCGTTGGCTTTGCCTTGTTTGGCTTGTTGCTCGATGGGCGGCACTTGCTGTTCGGCCATTGCTTTTGCGGCGGCAGCGAGGGCTTGGGCTTCGGCGGATTTTTCCTGCTGCTCAGCAGCGTCGGCACCTTTGGCTTGTTCGGCCATCTGGGCGGCTTGTTGGGCGGCGGATTCAGCAGCTTGTTGTGCATCTCTGGCGGCTTGTTTTTCTTCCGGGGTGTTTGCGGCCTGAACTGCCTCGGCGGCTTCTTTGGCGGCGGCTTCCAGTTGGGCGGCGGCTTCGTTTAAGGGTTGCTCCATCGCAGCGGCGTTCTTTTGTGTGGCCGCTTGGTTGAGGGCTTTGGCGGCTTCATCGAGTGGGGCTTGGGCATCTTCGGCTTGGGCGTCCTTGGCGTCTTTTTTGATTTCCGGGATTTTTTCCTTCGCCAATTGCGCAGCGGCGGCGGCGAGTTGCTGGGCGTTCAACGGCGCGGCGGGGTCTTTGGGAAGCGGATTTTTTAATGCCTCGGCGAGTTCTTGTTGTTCCTTAGCGGCGGCTTCCAAATCTTGATTGGCGTTTTGTAGGGATTGTTCGGCGATGTTTTCGAGTTCCTCGCGCATGACGGGGTTTTTGGCCAGCTCGGCTTCGAGATCTTTAAGGGCTTCGGCGGGCGGCTTGTTGGCAAGCTCCATCAGGCGCTCGAGCATTGCGAATTGTTGATCGAGCGCTTCCTTGATGCCGAGTGCCTCTTCCTGCGCACGCAGGATGGCTCGGGTGTCGGCGGTTTCGGGCCGGCCTTCCTCGAGGTTTTGGTAATGCTCGGCGAGCTGGGATAAATTGGCGGCGAGTTGCTTCTGTGCTTTGGCGGCGGTCTCAAGCGATTGCTGCTGATCCTTGGGCTTCGGATTGGCGGTGGATTCTTCGAGCGCATTCGCGGCGTCGCGCGGGGGGGCCTGCAACATCGCAACGGCATCATCGGCATCGCGGGCGCGTTCGCGGCCTTTTTTTTGGGCGAGGTCCTGCTGATTCGCATCGCGGCGGAGGGCTTGTTGCATTTGGGCGACGCGCTCGTTGAGTTTCTCTTGTTGGAGCGCCAACTCTTTGGCTTTTTCGGTTTGGGCGTTGTGATCTTCCTTCACTTTATCGGCAAGATTGCCGGTGGTTTTTTCTAAACCCTTGGCCTCATTGGCAAGGTTTTCGAGCACTTCGCTGAGGCTGGGCGCGGCGATGAGCAGAGCCTTGCGCGCGGCGGCCAGCTCGGCGGCGGAAAGTTTGCGCGCGCCGCTGACGGTTCCCTGGATTTGGTCGAGCGACTTATCCACGGATTTCAACGTGCGTGGCTGATCAGCGGCGGATGCCATCAGGACGCCGGCGAGCAGCGTGATGGTGGCCATGTGTAGGTTGAGGATACGTTTCATGGCTTTGTTTAATGTACTACTCTTTCTGAGATTTCTCAATGAGAAACACACCGGGATTTTTGGTCCGGCCTTGCATCTCCTTGCCGATGCTTCCAGCCGCCTCCCCGCGGGCGGCGGCTTCCAGTTCAGCGGCGCCTTCCAAACCGGCATCGCGGAGTTGCTGTGGCGTGGCGCTGAGTTGTTGGCGCAGCCATTGCCAATCGCGCGGACGCAGTGAATTGACATCCGTGGACTTCGTCTCCCAACGCTCGCGATGAGAGAGCGCCTTGATGGCGGCCTCGATGAGGGCGAGTTGGTGAGCGGTCTCCAATGTGTGCATCGCATCGGCGAGGGTGTTGAGTTGTTTGGCCACAGCATCGGCAGCCCGACCGGCGTCGAGCCCCGCGCGCACTGCTCCCAACGCGGCAGCGGCCCGAGAGGTGTCGCTGACAAATGCGGGGACCGATTCGCGGCGGGCTTCTTCGAGTTGCGCGCGGCGGCGCAAACGCGATTGCGCAGCGTTCCATTCGTGCTCCAGCCGCGCCTGCGCGAAGGCATTGTTGGCGGCAGGTTGAAGGGGCGATTTGCCGGCTTGCCGGGCCATTTCCAATTCGTCGGTGGTTTGTTGGCGTTTCAACACTGCGGCGCGAACTTGGCGAATGGCGCCGGCGGCGCCGTGGTCTGATTTTTCTAACTGCGCCCGCGCGACAGCAGCTTGTTTGCCTAATTTTTCAGAAATGGGACGAAGGATCTTCGCCGCCACAATCACCGCCTGCCCGAGGGTGCGGCCGGCGGGAAGCAGCGCGGCGGAGGGCGGGGCTTTTAATTGTTCCCCCAGACTTTCCCGCGCGGTTTTCAATTGGGTTTGCAACGCGATGACTTTGTCCGCCTCGCCGGTAAGGCGTTTGGCTAATTCACCGAGCACGGCTTCGGCCACTTCAATTTCCTTGGTGACACTGGCTTGGCGGCGCGCGAGGCGTTCCCACGCTTTGGGATCGTTTTCGTTTTCTGCAAGCCGATGCATCGCGACGGCAGCACGCGAAACATAATCGAGCAAATCCAGCGCAACGGCGGCTTCGTCAGCAGCGAGCCATGCATTTGCCGCGCCGCGCAATCGGGTGTTGGCATCGTCAATATTCTCCAACAAACCGGCAAGGCCCGCGCTATGGGCTTTCACTTTGGGATCCACAACAATTGCGGTTTGCGAAGGCTCAAGCTGTAGCTTGGCGCGCGGGAGCCAATCGAGTTCCAGACGCCCCGCCACCCGGCCAAGCAAAGTGAGCCCCGCCGCCTCGCGTCCGGCATGTACTTTGCGCAGCGCGGTGGGGAAACGGCGTCCCGCCAACCCCCAAGTACTCTGCGCGGCAGCGAGGGCGGTGATGGCTTGGGTGGCTTTGTCGCGGCGTTCCACATCGCTGCCGGGGAGGAGCATCGCGTCCACGTCGTTGGGGAAAATTTTGGTGAACTTCGCCACCGCATCGGCGGCGGCATTAACCACGGACACCCAACTGCGTTGGTCATTTAGCGCCGCCACACGAACGGCTTCGAAGAGGGCGGAATCGAGAGTGAGCGTCACGGCACGGGTTTCGGCGCGGTTGCCGGCGTGGTCGATGGCGACGAGTTTGGTGAGTACGGTATCGCCGGGCTTGGCGTTTAGTTTCAGCAAATCCCAATCGAGTTTTACTGCCTGATTGGTGGCGGGCATTTGCGGGATGGGAATGGCGTTGGTGGTCCACGCGCCGGTGTTCACGCGGACGAGTTGATGCAGTTCGCGCAGGCCGACGTCGTCTTCGGCTTCGCCGGTGATTTGCAAAATATCTTCTGGTCGCGCGGTCACGTCTTTGGCCGGAGCGGTGAGGCGCACTTGCGGCACGAGATCGGGCTGGGCGGTGATAGCGTATTGGGCGCGGTGTTTATTTTCCAAACGCTCGGTAGTTTTCACGTGCACCGTGTACGCGCCGTTGTCGGTGAGTGTGATACGACGACTCCATTCACGCGGCGAGACGCTGTTGGTGAGGGTAAACGTGTTGGTGCTGGTGGTGGTTTGAATATGGAGGACGGCTTCGGCCACGGGTTGATCGAGGTGGACGGTGAGTTCCACTTCGGTTCCGGTGAGCGCGGTGAGGTCCCCCGCTTCCTCGCGGAAGGTGGCGGAGGCGCGGCCGGAATATTTTGGGAAATGATAAATTTTTGTGAAACTGGTGACGTGCGGCCGGCGGCGCGAACGCAAGGTGTACCAACGTGAAACCGCATCGCCCGCGTGCACTTGATAACGAATGGAATCCGCCGCCATCGCGATGGTCGAGGTGAATTCATCTTCCGCAGCTGCATCCATCGGCACCTCCTGCCTTGCGCCATCGGACAGCTCAGTGATGAGGCGCGGCGCGGCTTCCAGATTCGGCCCGGTGATTTGCACGCGGATGGGCACGTTGTCGCCTTCCGGCGCGGTGGATTCAAATGAATTGGGCTCGAGCAACGCGATGCGATTGCGCGACACTCGCTCGAGATTTGCCGTGGGCGCCAACGCGCGCAGCAGCAATTGCCGCCCTGATCCGGTGGATGCCAAGCCGGCCACGGCCACAAAGATGGCCGCCGCGCCGATGACCCAACGTTGCACGCGTTTGGCCGGTAACAGGCTGTCCATTTGCACGCGTTGGATTCGGTCCGCCACCCTTTCCTGTAATTTTTTGCGGAACACTGGCGAGTCCATCCCTTCATCGTCGCCCGCGAGTTCCACGGCGGAGAGCAATTCCTTGCGCAGCTCGGGCGCTTCCTCCTCGATCATCGCCGCGAGTGTGCGTTCATTGAGCACCCGCAACAGTGGCCGCACGCAGGCAAACCACCCCACGATGAGCGCCACAAAATACACGCCGCCGCTGAGCATCCAGCGCGTGCGATCTTCCATCACAAAAAACCAATCCGCGCCCGCCAGCAACAGCAGTCCACCGAGAAATACAATCAACCCCGCGCTCGCTCCGCGCAAAAATTGCAGCCAACGAAACCGCCCGCGAAACGCGAGCAACTGACCGTGGATGATGGGGTTAATGGGTTGTGACATTTTAAACTAATCCCAAACGCCGACGAATAATCCACTCCGTCGTGAGCAGTAAAATAATCGGCACAAACCACCAGTAGCTTTGCCAGAGGGGCAGTTCGGTGGTGAGGGTGCGGCCGTCGCTGTAGGGGCTGAGCGCTTCGACGAGGCGTTGCATGTCTTCCTCGCGATAATAGGCGCCTCCGGAATCGCCGGCCATTTGGCGCAGCAACAGCTCGTCGCAATGGAGCAAGCCGAGTTCGCCAAAGGGATTGGCGGCGACGGTGAAGGCGGTGTGGGCGAGAATGGCATCGTCCGGAATGCCCGGCACGCGCACGCGCACTTCGTAATCGCCCGGCTCCAGTGGCGCGGATTCCGCGCGGAAGGTGAAGGATTGCGGATCGGCCTTAAGCGGCAGCGTGCCGAAAAGCTTACCGTTGCGGAAGAGCAATGCCTGCGGTTTGAGACCGGGCTTGGTGGCGATGACGGGGTCTTGAATGCGGACGCGGATTTCGGCGGTGTCGCCCAGGTCATACGTGGTGTTGCCGGAATCCAGCGCGATGTGGGCGTCCTGCACTGCAAAAGGCGGCTCCATAATCCACTTGGCGATTTGGTTCCAAAATCTTTGGTGGTATAAATCACCGACATTATAACGCCAGCGCCACGATTCCTCGAAGGCGGAATACAATACGCGGCCCGCGCCATACCGGCGGAAGACCAGCGCGGGCACGGCCTGTTGCTGGCCGGTCATCACTTCGAGCAACACCTCGGAGCCGGGGAGTTTTTCGGTTACGGCAATCCAGCGCGGGCCGGGCAGTTCGCTCCAAATGCGGAGGTTGCCCGCCGTGTCGCCGGAAAGTTGATGCGGCGCCTGCGAACCGCCCGCACCACGAAAGCGCCACGTCATCTCCATGTTGCTGACGAAACGCGGGCCGGCAAACTTGACGGGAAACAACGGCTCCAACGTACCCGCCGCCAAATGCGAAAGGCGTTCCTGCCGGCCATCCATAAAAATCAAACCTCCGCCGTTGAACTGCACCGCGTCTTTAATCCATTGCTGTTCTCGCGCGGTGAACAAATCCGACGGGACATCGCCGATGATAATCAGTTGATATTGAAACAACAATTCGCGGGTGGACGGGAACTGGCCCTTCGCATTACCACGCAACCCAAGGGTCATCCGATTTCGTTCCCATTTGGGCAACAGAATATTCACTTTCCATCGCTCATCGCGCTCGAGCAGGTTTTTCAAATACCGCTGCTCCCAGCGCGGCCGTCCGTCCACATACAACACGCGCGGTTCCTGCGTCACCACATTCACGCGCAGCGTGCCGGCGTTGTTGTCGTCTTTCATTTCGCCTTCGATAGGTGGCACCACCACTTGAAACGTGAGCGGCAAATTCGTATGACGCAGGTTGCGGTTTTGCGCGGCCTGCGCGGCGGCCACAATATCTTTCACCGGAAAATCAAACGGCAACACGCGCCGCTTGCGGGCAGTCACATAATCGCGCTCCCACACGACCTGTCCCTCGTGTTCGATGCGCACGGTAAATGGTTTGCCCGACGGCATTCCGTCGTGCAAAATCACTTTGCCGGTCACCCGCGCGTCCGGATAAATATCGCCGGGGCCTTCGGCTTTGAGCACTGCCAAATCGCGCGCAGGCTCGGCCGTGCCCAAGCCCACCACGTGAATGGATACCCCGCGCTCTTTGAACAGCCGTGCCATTTCCACCGGCGATTCGCCATCGTTGTGTTGGCCGTCGGTGAACATCACCACAATCAATTTCTCCCCTTCCGCGCCGCCCTCGGTGCTGGCGGCGATGTGGTGCATCGGCGCGGTGGATAAATCTGTGATCAAATTCGTGGCCACCACTTCCAGTGTGCGCGGTGCGGCGAGTAATTCGCTATCGCCTTCACCCGCGATACCGCTTTGCCACAGATTCAAAAAGCGTTTTGCCTTCAGCGCGTAAAGTTCCACGTGATGTTTCGTCTCCAGCTGGTCCACCAAACTTTCCGCGCCGCCGAGCAGTTGCGTTTCCAGCCGTGTCCAGCGCGGCGTGCGGTTGAATCGCTCCAGCGCCTTGCGCGTTTCGGCATCCAGCTTCGTCAGCGCAACATCATCCTGCTTGGGCATCAACGCCGCCAGCACGCCTTCCCAGCGCACCACTTCCGGCCGCAAACTGAGCAACTGTTGTTTCGCCGAATCATTCATCTGATCCGGATTGGCCGACTGCAATGGATCGTTGATTTCATCGCGGAACTGCTTCGCCTGCGCGACGTCCCAACCGGGGAGCTTGAGTTCGTTGAGATGATCCATCACCTGTCCGCCCACCTCCTGCGCCATCCGCACGCGCCCGGGCACATCGCGTTCCGTGTCGCCCTCCACCGCGGTGAGCAACCGCCGCAAATTCGCCAAACGCTCCAACGCGGCCGCCGCGTGGTGGTCCGCCGCGTCGCCTTTGATCCAGCCCAAGCGCCGCATGATGCGAAGCTTGCGATGTAAATCCATTTGCTCGTCGGTGGCTTTCATTGAGGCCGAGCTGTCCACGTACATCAGCAGCCGCGCGCGCGTGCCAATCTCCCGATGGGTTTGGATGACCGGCCCGGTGAGCATTAGCACCACGAACATTACTGCCAACCCGCGCAACAGCGGCAGAAACCACAGGCCCGTTTTGCCGCGCCGCGCCAATTCGCTCGCGTACAACCCCCACGCCGCACCGGCCGCCGCGATGGCGACCGGCAACGCCAGCCACAACGTCCATTCCCCGGAGAAATGGAGCTCGGCAATTATGGAATCGGCGGGAGTCATCTCAATTACGCTGGCGAGCCATTCGGCGTTGAAGCAGCAGTTCGCCAAACAACAAAATCAAAACGAGAATGAACAGTGGTTTCCAAATTTCCTGACCGAAGCGCCGGGTGTGATCCAGCGCCCGGTAATCTTCCACGCTGCTGACGAGATCGGCCTTCAATTCATCGGCCACTTGTTGGCGTTCGTCCGCTTCGAGCTGTTGCAGGTTGCTTTCCACGCGGCTGGTGTTCACCACAAAGTGGATCGGTTTTTTGTCCGGCCCCGTCATCGTGTATAACCCCGGACGGCCCGTGCCGGAAAATTCCGCCACACCTTTGTTGCCGCGCGATTCGATGGTGAGCTCGGTAATTTTGCTCTGCGTGTCGCGCATTGTGACGGTTTGGCCAATTTCTTCCGGCGGAAAAAACGCCACCGCCGAACTGCCCACGCCAAGATTGCGCGGCGGGAAAAGTGAGGACGCGAGGTACGTGCAAAGCCGCTGCGCGAAGGGAACGTAAAACGGCCGGCCCGGCAAATTATTCCACGCCTCGTCGCATGAGGTGGCGCAGAAAAATACGCGACCTTCGTTGAAGCGTTTTTCCAACAAAAATGGGTCGCCGCTTTCGAGCATCGCGTGCATCCGCACCAACGGGTTATCCGGCTGGGCGAGCGTACGATACCACTTCGTGATTTCCGCGTCGGCGGGCGTGCCGTTGCGGGGATCATTGAACAGATTGAGCGGCGCGTGCTCAAAACGCTGCGCGCGGATGCGGGTGAACGGTTCCGGCTCGCGGCTGAGATCGGCCAATTCCGTGAGCGGCGCGGGCAACAATCCGGCGGCGTGCAGGGTTTCATTGTACCATTTCACGTCAATTTGATCGCCGGGAAAAATCAGCACCCCGCCGCCATCGCGCACGAAGTTTTGCACCTCAACCAATTGCTTGGGCGTGAGCCGCGCGACGTTGGCGAGCACCATCACCCGCGCATCGCCAATGGCCGCGGCACTCAAGCCGACGGTGCGAATGACGCGCACTTCGAGCAGGTCGGCCAGTTTTTTTTCACCGGGCTTTGCGGGCGCACCGGCTTCGCGATAAGGCTGCAGCGCGATCTGCAAGAAATCGGTTTCGCTTTCCAACGGCTCGGCACTGGGATCGCCATCCACCACCAGCACCGGCACCCGTTCCCAAACCGGGATGCTCACGCGAAAGGTGTTGTCCGCTTTCAAACTATCGGCATCGGCGCTGACCTCCACCACGTGCGAACCGGCGGAATCAAATTGATGCGTAAACAGAACCTGCCGTTTCTGGCCGGCTTCCAGCGGGATCTGCGTGGTGTGTGCCACCTTGCCATCCACGCGGCACACCACCTTCAACGAGTCGTGCCCCTGATTGCCGTAATTGCGCAGCGTGGCGCGGACTTGTAGCGTTTGATTCATCCCCAACACGCGTGGGGAAAAACTCACGGTTTCCACGCACACATTCTCGCGCCCTTCCGCGCCGGTATGAAAAAGGGTGAGCCGCGGCGCAATCTCCGTCGCGCCCAATCGCTCGGCGGCGCGTTGGCGGAGATTAGCTTCTTCGGGCAACCAACTGATGCGTTGGAAATCGCTGATGACGATTATTTCCCGCTGCGCGTGGCTCATATTGCGGGACAACGCAGAGGCGACGTCCAGCGCGGAAGGCACCTCCGCCTTACCGTAGCCGGCCTCAAGCATTTTCAAATCTTCCGACACGCGTTTGGTATTAAAAACACTGGAATCGTACAAAGGCGAATTGGTGCCGCTCATCAGCACCACAGACACATCCGAACCGCGTTGGAGGCCGACCACCAAATCGGCGGCTTGTTGGCGGGCGTTTTCAAAATTAGTACCTCCGGTGACGCGGAAATCCTGTGAGTACGAATTATCGAGCACCACAACCAATGAAGTTTTTGCATCGCTCCACAACGCCGCCGCGCCGGTGAGCACCGGCCGCGCCATACACAATGCGAGGAAGACCGGTATGCAAATACGCAACAACAGCAACAGCCAATTCTCAATGCGGAGGCGGCGCTGTTGTTTTTGCAACGTCAACTCAATGAGATGCATCGCGCCCCAACGCACTTCGCGCGGTTTACTGCGGCTAATGAGGTGGACGATGATGGGGAGGGCGCCCGCCGCCACGCCGCCCACCAAAAGTATGTTTAGGAAATTCATACGGTAAGTTGGCGCTGCCGCAGGCAACGGGCGAGGGCGTCGGTGATGGGTTCGGCGGTGTTCATCGGCACGAGGTCGATGCGGTGGCGTTGGCAACCGGTCTTGAGCGCGTCACGGAATTGCTGAAGGTTTTCGAGATACGCCACACGAAAGCTGGCGGGATCGAGTGTGCGAAATTGGCCGAACATTTCCAGGTTTTCAAACTTGGTCCACGCGCTGAAGGGGAATTCCATTTCGTCCGGATCCAAAATGTGAAAGAGCACCACCTCGTGCGAGGCCTGGCGAAAATGTGCGAGCGATTGCAGCAGTGCGCGTTGATCGGAAAAGCCATCGGTAAAAATAAAAATCATCCCGCGCCGTTGCAGCCGCGGCATCAGTTTTTGGAAAATAGTTGCCAAATCTGTTTCGCCGCCGGGACGCGATTCGATCATCGTCTGATAAAGTAACCGCAAGTGACTTGTGCTGGAACGCGACGGAATGAATTTACGGATTTGATCATCGAAGGTCACCATCCCCACGCTGTCGCTTTGGCGAATGATGATTTGCGCGATGCACGCGGCGAGCTTCATCGCGTACTGGCATTTGCTGATGCCACCCTCGCGCGCGTAGTCCATACTGCCACTGCAATCCATTAACAACGTGGCGCGCAGGCTGGTTTCCTCCTCGTATTCGCGAATATAATAACGGTCGGTTTTGCCGAACACCTTCCAGTCCACGCGCCGAGTGTCGTCGCCCTGCACGTATTCGCGATGCTGCGCAAACTCGATGCTATACCCTTTGTGCGGCGAACGATGCGCGCCGGAAATGGCGCCTTCCACCGCTTGCCGCGCAAACAGGTTCAAGTTTGCGATGCTCTGCAGCTCATCGGGCTGCAGGAGTTGAGCGACTTGCGACATTTAATGAAATTCGCCTCACAAGGCCGCCGCGGCCGGCATTTGCGGCACGGCTTGGAGGATCTTGTCGATGATATGATTCACCGTGATGCCCTCCGCCTCGGCGCTGAACGTGGGCACAATGCGATGACGCAACACCGGATGCGCCAATGCCGCGATGTCCTCGGGCGTGACGTGAAAGCGTCCCTTCAGGATCGCGCGCACTTTGCCGCCGAGAATCAATTGCTGACACGCCCGCGGGCCGGGGCCCCAGCTGATGAGCTCGCGCGTGAAGGGCAACGCCTCGGCATCATCGGGCCGACAACGCCGAACAAGATCAAGCACGTATTGGTTCACGTGCTCGGGCACGGGGACTTTGCGCACGATCTGTTGGCACTGCACAATTTCCGCGCCGGAGATCACCGGCGAAATACTTGCGGAAAACGCGCCAGTGGTGCGCTTGATGATTTCCGCTTCCTCGGCCTTGTCCGGGTAATCCACTTTCACGTGGAACATAAAACGATCCTTCTGTGCCTCGGGCAGTGGATACGTGCCTTCCTGTTCAACCGGATTTTGCGTGGCCAGCACGAAGAACGGTTCATCGAGCGTGTACGTGGTGCCGCCGGTGGTGACGGAATGTTCCTGCATCGCCTCGAGCAACGCAGCTTGGGTTTTCGGGGGAGAGCGGTTGATTTCATCTGCCAAAACCATTTGGGCAAAAATCGGGCCGCGCAGGAACACGAGGCTGCGGCGGCCTTCGGCGTCCTGCTGGATGACGTCCGTGCCGGTGATGTCCGCCGGCATCAGGTCGGGAGTAAATTGCACCCGCCGGAAGGAAAGACTGAGTGCCTCGGAAAGGCTTTTCACCATATACGTTTTGGCGAGGCCGGGCACGCCCTCGAGCAGACAATGGCTGCGCGCAAAAATGGCGATGATGATTTGCTCGATCACCGCGTTTTGCCCGACGATGGCTTTGCCCACCTCGGTGGTCATACTGCGGTACGCGCTGGCGAGCTTCTCGGCCAGTTGCTCATCGCTCGCGCCGGCCATCGAGCGCGGCAGGGATTCCGCCGCCGCCGCGCTTTCGCTCACGGCGGGCACCACCAGCAAGGTGTTGCACGTGGGGCATTTGAGTTGGGATCCGGCGGCCGTGTCTTCGACCGTCAAATCCATTGAACAAGCGGGGCATTTAATAACCATCTCCATATGGCGTCTCCCCACAATGTGCCCGCATTTGCTCCAAAACGCAACCGGCGAGTATTCCCAACCGCCCGTGTGCGGACTATTTAATCGGCTCCATCGTGAACGGATCGCGCAACGGCACGTCTTTCAACCCGCCGGTGGTGAGGCTGTCGAGGTTCACTGCATGATCCGGATGGCCTTTGAGAATTGCGTCCTTGTCGCCCACAATCAGAATCACCGCCTTGCCCGGCGTGAGATATTTTTTCGCCACCCGCTGCACGTCGGCTTTGGTGACCGCCGCAAACTTGGCACGAAATTCTTTGAAGTGCGCCGGATTGCGCGCGCCGCGACCAGTAAATTCTTCATCGGCAAAGGTCCTCGCGACTGCGCCTTTGGTTTCAAATGTCTCCGGAAATGTTTGAATATAACTACTCTTGGCCGTTACCATTTCCTTATCCGTCACCGCCTCATTCGTGATGCGGCGCATTTCCTCGAGCACAATCTGCGCCGCGTATTTCACCGTGGTTGATTTGCTTTGGTAGCCCGCCACAAATAACAGCGGATAATACGTGCCGCCGGGCATATACGAATACGCGCTGTACGCCAGCCCCTCATCGGACCGCACACGGTTGGTGATGCGGCTGGTAAACCCGCCGCCGCCGAGGATACTGTTCATCACCTGTACCGCATAAAAATCCGGATGATCGCGATGGATGCCCGGCAGCATAATATCCACGCGCCCCTGATTCACATCCTTGTCCACGATATAAATCCCCGGCTTGGCGAATGCTTTGTTTGTCGGCACCGGCACCGCCGCTTTGCCATTGAAGGGCCAGTTAGCAAATAACTTTTCCAACTTGGCCACCATCGTCTTGCGATCAAAATCTCCGCTCACCGCCACCACAAAATTATCCGGATGAAACCACGCCTGATGAAACGCGTGTAAATCGGCCACCGTAATCGATTCCACCGAAGCCTTGGTCGGAATCACATTGCGGAAAAACTTCGGCCCGTACGCCAAGCGCAACAGCTCACGCCGCTCAATATTTTTCGAGTCGTCATTGCGTTGCTTCATCCCCTGCAACTGCTGTTGTTTATAAAGATCAAAACGGCTCTGCTGAAACTCCGGCGTCGTCAGCACCTCGCGCAACATTGCCAGGCCCTCGTCGAGATCTTTCGAAAGCGTATTCACGCCCACGCTGCCGGAAGTATCGCCCACGCTGCTCGAAAGCCCCGCCGCCAAAAACGCCAACCGCTCTTCCAACGCCTCCGCCGTACGCGTTTTGGTGCCGCCTTTGCTGAGCAAATAACCGGCCATTCCCGCCACACCCGCTTTACCTTTGGGCTCGTTGTACTGCCCCGTGCGCACCATAATCGACACACTCACCAACGGCAGCTCGCGATTCGGCACCACAAACGCCACCGGCCCGCTCTTGAGCTGCACCCGATAATCCGATCCACTGGGCGGCTCATATTGCAGCTTGGGAAACTTCAATTGCTCCGGCCGATCCGGAATCTCCCCCGCACTCACAGTGAGCGCCATTGCGAGGGGTAAACTTAAAATAATCTTTTTCATATTCGGTTATTTCAAAATATTCGTTTGTTTTCCGGCAGGGACACGCACAGCGCGTCCCAACCTGATTCACTTCTTCAATTCCCCAATGCGCCTCCGTAATGCCGCGCGGATGACTTTCATCATCGGCGGCGCTTTTGCACCGGCTTTTTCAATTTGTTCTTCGATTTGTTTCAAGCGACCTTCCAACGCGGCCACATCTTTTTCCGCGTTCGCCGAGGAAATGAATTTTCGCGCCATTGCCTTTTGCTGCCCACTGAGGCCGGCGAGCAACGGGTCACCGCCATCACCGCCGCCAGTGCCCGGCTTGCGCGTGTAAATCGCAACGGCACGATTTTCCTTGGTGAAATATTTTTTCGCCACGCGCTGAATATCCGCGGGCGTCACGGCCTGCAGTTTCGCGCCGGAGGCGTTGAGTTCGCGCCAGTTGCCCGTGCCTTCGGTGTGAATGATTTGCATCAGGATGGGGTGATTCGACGTCAACCGCCGATACTCCGAGGCGGCAAAATTATTCTTCACCTTCTGCAATTCCTTGGCCGGAACCGGCTCGGTTTTTAGTTTCTCAATTTCCGCGTGGATTGCGGCTTCCACTGCGGCGGGATCTTGACCGTCCGCCACCTCGCCGCCGGCATTGAATTGCCCCGCATAATGCATCCCGCGCGTCCACGCGAAGGTATCGGTGGCCAGCTTGGATTTCAGCACCAATTCCTTTTTCAAACGGCCGGTGTTGCCGGTGAGAAGTTTCGACATCACCGAAAGCGCATACGTGTCCTTGTGACCGAAGGCCGGTGTGTGCCAGTAAATATCCACGTTCGGATTCGTCTCCGCCTCGGCATAAAAACGCTTCTCCGCTTTCTGCGGCATCTCCATCGTGATCACGTCCGGCACGGTTTTTTTGCCGCGCTTCAATCGACCGAAATAATTCTGTGCCATCGTCAGCGCCTCTTTGCTTTTGAAATCGCCCACCAACACGAGCGTCAGATTTTGCGGCACATAAAACGTCGCATAAAACTCATCCGCATCCGCCTTGGAAATCGCCGGGATATCCGAGGGCCAGCCGATGATCGGCCAGCCGTACGGATGCGATTCCCAAAAGAGCGAGTTGAAGCTCTCAGAAAATTTCCCCAACGGCGTGCTTTCCGTACGCATCCGGCGCTCTTCAAACACCACATCACGCTCCGCATAAAATTCGCGGAACACCGGCTCCAACAGCCGCCCGCTTTCCATCCACATAAACAGCTCCAGCTTATTCGAAGGCACGGTGATGAAATACGCCGTGTGATCGTACGTCGTGTACGCGTTCATTTTGCTGCCGCCGTTGGAGGTGTAGATGCGGTCGAACTCATTCTTCACAATCACCTTGCGATGATCGTCCACGAGTTTTTTGAATTCGTCATTCAGCGCGCGCCAGCGTTTGGTTTTTTGTTCCGGATCAAATAAATCCGTAATCTCGCCGCGCCGCCACATCGCGCGCATCTTGCGTTCCTCCGCGCGCATCAGATCCCGCACGCGCTCCTGCTCGGCCATAATTTTCAGATCCTTTTTGTAATCCTTCGTGCCAAGCGTGGGCGTGCCCTTAAACATCATATGCTCGAACAAATGCGCGATGCCCGTGATGCCCGGCCGCTCATTCACACTCCCCACGCGCGCCACCCAACCGCCCGAAATGCTTGGCGCATCGTGCCGTTCCACCAACAGCACCTTCATGCCATTAGCCAAAAAATGCTCCTTCACCGGCACCTGCTGGGCAGCCAGCAACGCGGGAAACAAGAAAAGTCCCAATAAATTCCTCATGGTACGCGCGAAAGCAAAGCAGCATTCCCCCGTGGCGTCAACGCGTAATCATAAGGAAATCAGTTATGAAAAGAAAAAGCCGAAAAGGTCGGCCGCGCGAATGTAGCCCGGCCCGGTGGGCCGGGACCCGGGCCAACGGCCCGGGCTACAATTTACGGACGTTTTTGTTTTGGCGTGCGGGAGGGGCCGTACCCGGATCCGGGAATGGGGAGTACTGGCCGGATTCCATTCGTTTGTGGGACGCGCGAAGGCGCCATAGCCCGGGAGAAATAGATTGGGGATGCGAGGATTGGTCGGTCGGATGAAACGGGGAACGGTGCCGGGAATAACCGACCGATTCTGACGCGATTGCGGAATGCGCCCAGGAATAGTACTCGCAGGGGACCGCGGAATGGGCTTCAAAAATTTCACCGGATTCTCCCCGGGCAACAAATCTTTGACAGGTTTCAAGGTCAACCAATTCGGCTTAGGATGATGCGGGCCGGGGGTTAGGGCAGGGTTAATTTTTAAGCGTTCAGGAAGCACAACAAACTTTCGTGGCAATCCACCATTTTGAAGCAGTCGAATGGTATTTTCGATCGAATGTCGATCACCAAGTCTCTTTTTTTCTTTTTCTTCTTGAGCAAATTTATTTTGCTTCTGTATTAAAACCGCAATCAGTTTTTCCCGATTTGGGCCAATATCATGAATACGCCAAAGCAGATAATTTCCATCGTAGGGATTTTCACCCTCCATAAATTGAAAAACTTTTTCCATCACCTTTTCCCTTGGATATTTCCGGCCATGGACCAACGATGCATAAGTTAAATTGCGAATTGCCGCATTCACAATCTGCCCGTCTTTATCCTCCAACAACTCGACCAACCAGGGCGTCATGTCTCCGTAAGGATGAAGATAATAGAAAAGGTGCGCCGCAGCAAATTTGCTTAACGGCAGCTCATTTATGATATAAACTAAGCGAGGCGCCAGGTAACCCTCAACAAAACCCTTAGGCATCCAGAGCTTGGGGCCAGGTTGTTTTTTCACTTTGCGGAATCTTAAATCGATAAAAAAACTAGGCTGAGTGCGGCGCGCAGGCTGGCCAATGGCAAAGTAATTTTCTAAATAATTCAGAGCATTGGATCTTACCCCTGCTCCACTTATAGGATAATTTGGATTCGGGGCTTCAAATAATTGACCGTACAGCACCACCGGGCCAGAATTCTGGATTACCAGTGGCTCTTTAATAATTTCGCCAAACGCCGATCCCGTAGCCATCAAGGCAACGGTAATCGTGGCGAAATACCACGAGGATATGTATTTCTTCCTTGCCATATTACACCTCTAAAAGGGTTTCCATTTTCAATGTTTAAAATCCATCTGGTTTTTGAATGATTTGATTGTATAGCCTTTGGGACTGTCGCTGGCTCGGTACCCTCATTTTGGATTCCACCTGTACAGTTCCAATTTGACTCCACACTCCCAATCTCTGCTCTACTACCGTTTTCCCACTTTGGATGTCCTAGCGCGGATCCGTAAGGAAAGCCGTGAAATCGTCGAAATCGTTGATGCAATTGGTTTGCTGCATTGTATTGTTCAGCACGATATGCATCTAATACGCCCCCCGGCAAATTGCCATTTGCATCAATGAAATTCAATCCCAAGTTCTGTTCATATTCAAACAGTCGTGTTGAGAATTCAATCTTAATGAAACCTTTTGTTTTGTGGAAACCGAATGGAAAATCGATGAAATTCATGTTCAAACTGTAAATTGGATTATCCTCCTTTTCTACTTGAGGATCTATATAATCGAAAATATAGAATTGAAAATTGCTCCGAGGATTTGTTTCCAGAAACGGAAGTCGCCATGTGGGACTGTACAAATTTTGACCGATTGCATCTTGAATCTGATAGTCAAAATGAACAGTTGTAGCCATCATTCCGCCAGCATCAGGCAATTCCTTCAACGAAAAATCAACCCCCCATCTAAAAGCTCCACAATCGTTATAATTAAGCTGTTTGGGTTTTTGATCTGGCACGACAACATTCGGGTCAACTGTGGCCATAACTCTTTGCCATTCATTATTCGGTTGCAGTCTCAGTGCAGCTAACCTCCCAGCAACATTTGAATAATCGGTTGTCTGCTTTTCATAAATTTGCTCTATCACTGTTACGCCTTCTACGCTTGCCAATTCATTTGTAAATTCTTGAAATGTTACAACTGCTTCGGTATTGGGCTGCTCCAAGAGTGCCTCCGAATTCATCCAAGCCGTCAACGCACCGAGCGGATCCACCATCCACTCGATCTCGCCCATTAATGTGGAAACAGAACTGCGAGCTTCCTCGAGTTCCAAACTGGGCCCATTCCATTCTTCCCGTTCGCCCAACCAATTCAAATAGTCATTAAGGTTCAATTGCGCCACGCGCGGGAAATCATAACCCAACGTGCCTTCTTCAAATTCATCACGATTTAATTCGGGGAACTCCCAATTGGCTTCCCAATACTGATCGATGTGATAATGAGCCTTTCCAACCTGTTCATCCAATTCTGGAGGTAGTTCGGGCAAATACTCTTCAATGAGAAATTCAGCCGTGCCTAGTTGATCATCCGAAGCACTTGCATAGAATGAAAAGGAAAGCAATACCGCCAAACAAACCCAAATTGGGGGTAAGTATTTTTTCATCATGTTTTTGGTTGCTCTCTATTACCCCCCCCCCCATTCCATTCTGTCAACTGTACATTTCATTTTATAACACAACCCCTTTGGCGCACTAATGTAGCCCGGCCCCCCGGGCCAACGGCCCGGGCTACAATTTGCGATCCACTACTTCGCGGACCAACGACTCCATCGAATCGTAATCCAAATCACCGGCTTTTTCCAGGTCGCGGTAGACTTGTTTTTCCAGCGCGCTGAGGTGGGCGGATTCGATTTGCAGTTCGATGGTGTTGAGCGTGGGCGTTTGCTCGAGCATTTGGGCGATGCGTTTGTCGTTGGCTTGGCGGCGGGCGAGGAGTTGGCCGTGCAGCGTCTCAAAGGTTTCGTGCGAGAGAGTGCCTTTGCGTTCGGAGGATTCCAGATTATCCAGCATCACGCGGATGGCTTGGCGGCGGGCCAGCGCGAGTTCATATTCGGTTTCCTCGGTGGTTTCGATGATGAGCCCGCCGCGTTTCATCAGCCACGCCATGGTGGTGCCCTGCAATAAAATGGACATCAACACCACGCCGTACACGATGTTTAACAACACCAATCGATTTGCCTCGGCGGCAGTGCCAGCGTCGCTTTTTGCGGCCACCAACAACATCATCGCCAGCACCATCGACAAACTCCCGCGCACGCCGGCCCACGTGATGACGGGGAGCCATTCCTGTTTGAGCCGTAAATCCGCGCGCCGCACAAGGCCGTGCACGCCGAACACAGTGATGGCCCGCACGAGAATCATGATCACAAAAAACAAAACAATCGGCACCGCTTGTTCCCATAAACCGGCCAGTTTAATTTCCAGCCCGATGAGGATGAACACAAATGAGTTGGCGACGAACGCGGCGAATTCCCAAAAGCTCACCACCTCCTCGCGCGTGGTGGGGCTCATGCCGTGCTTCACGCCCACGTTGCCGATCATCATGCCGCACACCACCACGGCGATGACGCCCGAAGCGTGCAGCTCCATCGCCGCCACATTCGCGCCGTACGCGGCAATGACGGTTAGGGCCACCTCGATGTGTTGATCATCAAACTTACTGGTGAGATACGAAATGCCCAACCCGATGCCGAGGCCGATGGCGGTGCCGAGCAGCACCTCACGCAGGAAATCGAGCACCACTTGCAGCGCCTGCAAACTTTCCGTGGAATCCAGATGCGGCAACGTGAGGCCGAGGTGCGCGCTGGTGATTTTGACCACCACGGCGAACACCACCACCGCGATGCCGTCGTTAATTAAACTCTCGCCTTCGATGATAATCCCGAGCCGTTTGGACACGGTAAATTCCTTGAAGAGCGCCACCACCGAAATGGGATCGGTCGCCGCCAACATTGCTGCGGCCAGCAGCACCAATTGCCAACTCAGACCGAGCCGGAACAATTCGCCCACGCCCATGAAGAGCGCGGTGGTGAGCACCATCCCAATGATCACCCCCGGGATGGCGAGGCACAGAATGGCGCGTTTATTGTTCAGAAACGATTTGAGGTCCACGTGAAACGCCGCCTCAAACAGCAGGATCGGCAAAAACAATTGCAGCAGTAATTCCGGCGTGAGCTTGAGGTTCATCCCCAGTTGGCCGCCCGCCGACAATGCGCTGACGATCAACCCCGCCACCACCAACACCACCGTGTACGGCAAGCGCAACCGCTTTGCCAAGAGCGCCATCCCGCAGGCGACCACCAAAATTGCAACAAATGAAATTGCCATAAAATTCTATCTCCTAACTCCTAAAACCTCTTCCCTCACATATCATAAAGCCCCCCGTCGCGCGAATACCCGCCGCCGCCCGATCCGCCCGCACCGCCGCCTTCTTCCGGCCCCATAAATTCATCGAAAATTTCGCCCATATCTGCCTCGATTTTTTCAGGGTCTTCGCCTGCTTCCAAGCGTTTGATGGCGTCATTCATTTCCTTGGGCATCGCGTCGGCGGGCATGAGATCCTGCATTTTGCGCATCATATGCGCCATATGTTTGGGGTTATTTTCGTCCATATGCCCCATATCACGCTCCATCTCGCGCATCGCGTGTTGCACGCGGGGATCATCCATATCCGGCATGCCATCAGGTTCGCCTGCGCCGTCGGCACCGGGCGAGGCCGCTTTGGGTTCGGCGGCGCCTTTGAGGGCGGCAAATTGGCTGACTTCTTTGACCAATTTTTTGCCGCCGCATTTGGGGCAAGCGGGTTTGCGCGTGGGCTTGAGACGGCGTGAGAGGAATTGAAAAATCCTCCGACACTCGGGACAGGCATATTCAAAAATTGGCATCGAAATAAAACGACGTTTCGTCGCCCCTAATTTTCACGAACCCACCGCGCGCGTCAAGTGGGTTGGATTGACAATTCGCCACTCAGCGATTAGGTTGCGGCATGAGACGCCGAGGCGTGATGGCACTGATCATAACCTTCCTGGGGCTAATCGGGGTCGGTTGCTCGGGCGATAAGGATAAGGTGGAATACTTTACCACCGATGAATTACTGCTGAGCGACGGCAAATTTTTTGCCATGGGAGAAACCGAACCGTACACCGGTGCGGTGGTGGATTGGCACGAAAACGGCCAAAAAAGTTACGAAGTGCAAATGCGCGCCGGCGTGGCCCAGGGAACGGCGGTTGAGTGGTACGAGAACGGCCAGAAAATGACCGAGGTAACGCTGAAAGACGGCGCGCCCACGGGATCGTTGTTGGGCTGGCATTCCAATGGCGCTAAGCAGTTTGAAATGCCGCTGCACGAAGGTCAACCGCACGGATTGCTCACTGAATTTGACACCGGCAGCCGCCGCCTCAGCGCCACCCGTTACGTCGCCGGCCAGCGCGAAGGCGTGGCCACCGGCTTCAATGAGGAAGGACAAAAGATTTGGGAAACCACCTATCGCAACAACGTGATCGAAGGCAATTTGATCGAGTACCATCCAAACGGTCAACGCAGCAGCCGCACACCGTATGAACGCGGCCAGCCCAAGGGCGTGGCCGAGGGCTGGTTTTTGGATGGCAAAAGATCGTGGATGGCCGAATGGAACGGCAAACAGCCAAGAGGCCTGCATCAAAACTGGCATCCAAACGGCAAGCTCAAGCGTAAACAATTTTTCAAAGATGGCCTGCTTTCGCAGTTTACAGAGTGGCACGAAAACGGGCAAAAAACATTGGAGGCCACCTATCGTGGCACTGCGTTGGTGAGCCAAAAAAGGTGGGATGCCAAGGGCAAGCTGCTACTGGACGAAGGTGCCACTGCCGGACTACCGCCCGCGCGCAAACCGGATCCGCCCAAGCCCGATCCCTTTTCCGCCGGCCGGCGCACTCCGTGGATGGCCGGCCAACTCAATCGCGTGTACAAGGAAAAGGACGCCGATGTGGTGCAAACCGCCTTCGGCACGCCCGATGCAAAACAGGGTGACGTGTGGATTTACCGGAACCTCCATTTTGTTCTCGCCAACGGCCGAAAGCTTCGGGCTAGCGCTCACTTTTACATCAGCAAAGGCAAAGTGATTTTGGTGGAAGAAAAATAATCACTTCCGCTGGTGCTGCAGAAACCATTTATAGAGTTCAGGGTCAGCGTAGGCTTTCTCCCACGAATTGTGCCCGGCCTTGGGATCCACCGAAAGTTTAGGGTTCGGATGGCCGAATTTTTTCAGGATCGCCACCATCCGCTCGCTCTCCGCCAGCGGCACCACAAGATCTTTCCCCCCGTGAAATGCCCACACTCCCAAGGTGCGCAACGCCTTGCCTTTCACCCCGCCGGCGTTGTAGGCCCTGATAAAATCGCCGCCGCCGCAAATGGGCGCGATCGCCGCGAAGCGATCGCAATGCGTCAGCCCCAGACTCCAAGTACCGTAGCCGCCCATGCTCAGGCCGGTGAGGTACAGGCGCGTTTCGTCGGCGCGATATTGTTTCAATATCTGATTCAGCAGCGAGATGAGCACCTCATCATTCCAAACCGTTCCCTTCGGGCATTGAGGGGAAACAATGATGAACGGGGAAACATTTTCGAATTCCTTTCCTTTTCCCTGATCCACAAACTTGGGTGGACCGTGCGCTTTCACGAGATCCAGATTGTCACCGCGTTCACCCGCGCCGTGCAGGAAAAAAATCAACGGCCATTTTTTCTCCGGCTGGGCCGCGTAATCGTTTGGCAAATACAGCAGGTACTTCACATCCAGCTCGCGCTTGGTTTTCACGATGAGTTGGTTTTTGGTTTGCACAGCAGCCGAAGTCGGGTCCACGTAAATGATCGTCAGAATGAGGGAAAGAAAAAAATATTTCATGCCGCGCCCAGCTTTTGCCGGGGACGTCGGGGCGTCAAGTTTTCCGTTGGCCTTTTGTGGGGGGCTGTTTTGCCGGCTAACGCAATGCGCGGCGAAACATGTAGCCGCCGGTGCCTGTTTGCACCAGGTCCCAGCCTTCCGCGCCCAGATCATTCATCAACTTCGCCTGCAACAGCCGCGGGCCGCCAGCATTAGGATCAATGGGCATAAATTTCACCCAACGTTGCTCCACGTAGAGGTATTCCCAACCCGGCATCTTGGGTGCCTTCACCTGTCCCATCACCATTAACACTGCGGTCGCCAACGCCGCACCAATTAAATAAGTCCGAATATTTTTCATCACGTCCAAAGCGTATCGGAGAACTGGCGAGACGCCAAGCTTATGCCAGTTTCAACTTAGGCAAGTCCTGCGAGTCAATGAGCCCCACCGGTTCGCGCTTTGCGTTGATGACGATGAGGTCGTCTATTTTGCGGGTGTTGAAAATTTTGAGGGCTTCAACCGCAAGAGCGTCTTCGCGGAGGACGGTGGGCTTTGCGGTCATCACTTGGGCGAGGGAAAGATGGAGCACGTCGTCGCCCGCCTTAGCCATATGGCGGCGCAGATCGCCATCGGTGAAAACGCCGACGAGTTTTCCGGTGCTGCCGAGCACGCACACGCTGCCGCATTTGGCGCGGGTCATGACCAGCAACGCTTCGCGGACAGTGGCGGTGCGCGGGGCGGTGGCGAGGCGTTTGCCGGTGCGCATTATGTCGCTCACGTGGAGCAGCAACGCTCGGCCGATGGCGCCGGAGGGATGATACTTGGCGAAATCTTTTTTCTTAAACCCGCGTGCCTGCAGCAGCGCCATCGCGAGCGCATCGCCGAGGGCGAGCATCGCGGTGGTGCTGGCGGTGGGGGCGAGGTTGAAGGGGCACGCTTCTTTGGGGACGCGGGCGTTTAGCACCACGTCGCTTAACTTGGCGAGCGATGACTTGGGGGCGCCGGTGAGGGCGATGATTTGCACGGGGAACCGTTTGACCGCGCCGATGAGGTTGATGAGTTCCTCGGACTCGCCGGAGTAGCTGAGCGCGAGCACCACGTCGCCGTCATCCAGCAAACCGATGTCGCCGTGCAACGCGTTGGCGGGATCGAGCAAGACGCTGGTGGCGCCGGTGCTGTTGAACGTGGCGGCCATTTTTTGGCCGATGTTGCCGCTCTTGCCAATGCCCACGACGATGAGTTTGTTACGCTGCGAAAGCGCCGCGGCCAGCGTCTCCACCGCGCGCGTGAATTGTGCATCGAGCTGCGCCCGCACGGCTTTGAGTCCAGCCAACTCGATATTGAGCACCTGTTTTGCAAGCGCGAGCGGGGTTTTGGATTTCATGGTCGGGATGCTCAGCCGGAGTTGGGATACGAACCGAGGATTTTTACGAAGCTACAGGTTTCGCTGAGCTTGGCGATGGCTTTGGCCACTTTGGGATCCTCGAAATGGCCGTCGACGTCGACGAAGAAAATGTATTCCCACGCCTTGCGTTTGCTGGGGCGCGATTCGATTTTGGTCATATTCAGGCGGTGCGTGCGGAAGGGTTGCAGTGCGTTATGCAGGGCACCGACTTGGTCGTTCACACTGAACATCAAACTGGTGCGATCGTTGGCCGAGGATGCAGCGCATTCGCCGCCGAGCACGAGGAAGCGCGTGGCGTTGCCGCTGTGATCCTGCACGCCGGCTTCGATGATGTTGAGCTGATATTTTTCAGCAGCGAGTGAGCTGGAAATGGCGGCGGCCGTTTTGCTTTTGGCGGCCAGCGCAGCAGCAGCAGTGGTGGAGCTGCTGCCTATGAACTCCACGCGCGGCATCGTCTCGCGCACCCAATTGCGGCACTGCGCGTAGGCCTGCGGATGGGAGTAAAGTTTTTTGACGTCTTTCAGCGCACCATTGCCGATGAGGCAGTGTTCGATGGGCATTATGATTTGAGCGACGATTTTCAACGGGCTATCGACGAACATATCCAGCGTGTGGGTGACGACGCCTTCGGTGGTGTTCTCGACGGGCACCACGCCATATTCGGCGCGGTTTTTTTCCACCTCGGCAAAGACTTCGGCGATCGTTTTCTGCGGGGAATAGCCGAGGCTGGTGCCGAAGCGGCGCACGGCGGCTTGGTGCGTGTACGTGGCCTCGGGGCCGAGGAAGGCGATCTTGAACGATTTTTGCAGCGCGATCGAGCTGCTCATCACTTCGCGATAAATGTGACCGAGCGATTCGTCGCTGATGGGGCCGTCGTTGAGTTTGCGGATGCGGCGCAGGAGGGCTTGCTCGCGGTCGGGTTGGTACGTGGATTTGCTGCCGGCGAGTTTGGCTTTGCCGATGCCGATCACGTGTTTGGTGCGGCGGTTGAGCAGCTTCACGATTTGGGCGTCGAGCTTGTCAATCGCGGCGCGATGTTTTTGGATGCTCATTTGGATTGTGAAGCCTCCTCGACTACTTCGTCTTCTTCATCATCGCCATCATCATCATCCTCGAATTCGTCGTCGTCATAATCTTCTTCAGCTTCGGCAGCTTCAGTGGCCAGCTCGCCGGCGTCGCTGTCTTTGGCGGCGGTGACTTCTTCGAGGCTCATTTGTTCAGGCACGTCGTCGTCGTCACCGGTGGTCACGGGCGCTTCGGGTTTGGTGATGGGGACTTGGCGCAGTTCTTCAGCGTCGGGCAATTCCTCAAGCCCGCGCAGGCCGAAGTATTCGAGGAACAACTGGGTGGTTCCGTAAGTTTGCGGGCGGCCAGGTGCATCGGCACGGCCGGTCACTTCCACGAGCTCGCGCTCGGTGAGCGTGCCGATGACGCCATCGACTGATACGCCGCGAATCTCTTCCATCTGCGCGCGTGTGAGCGGCTGGCGATAAGCGATGATGGCGAGCGTTTCCAGCGCGGGTTTGGAGAGGCGCGTGGGACGATTCTTCACGCCGACTAATGCACGCACCCACGGCGCGTGTTCGGGTTGGGTGATAAATTGCCACGCGCCAGCCACGCACACGAGGCGGTAGCTGCGGTCGAGGGTTTCCACTTCGCCGGCCAAAATTTCCAGCGCGGCGGTGATGCCTTTGGCTTTTGCGTTGGCCTTTGCGTTGACGTGTTCTTTGCCGTCGGCTTCCTCGCCGGCTTGGCGCAGAATATCCTGCAGCTCCTTGGCGCTGAGCGGTTTTTGCGAGGAAAATAGAATTGCCTCGAGTGTGTCCTTAAGTTCCATCGTTATTCTGAAATAGTTTCTGGGAATTCGGTCAAAGGCTCGGTGGCCTCCAAGCCGTTGTCGCCTTTGCCTTCGGTGATGATAATTTCGCCGAAGGCATCGCCTTGTGTGATTTTAATTTGTCGCAACCGGATCAATTCCAGCATCGCCAAAAACGTCGCCACCACTTCGTTGCGACTGGCGGCTTCGGCGAAGAGTTCGGCGAAGTTGAACGAGGGCTCCGCGTGGATGCGTTCGCGAATGGCGGTGATTTTTTCCGCCACAGTGAATTGTTCGTCGAAAATTTCGCGGCCCTCGGCGTTGCGTTCCTCGACGCGTTTGATGACGTCGTTCACGGCGTTGATGAGGTCGAAGATGCTCACCTCCACGCGTGGGCCGCGATCCTCGGGCATTTCAAATTCCTGCTTCGCGGGTAGGCGCGGGTAGATGTCCTCCTGCCGATGCTCGAGTGTTTCGAGTTTGTCGGCGGCATCTTTAAATTTCTTGTACTCGACCAGTTTGCGGATGAGTTCCCAGCGCGGATCCTCACCTTCATCGTCATCCTCGGCGATCACTTGCTGATCCACCGGCAGCAGTTCCTTGCTTTTGATATAAACCAACGTGCTGGCCATCACGAGAAATTCGCCGGCAATTTCGATGTCAAATTCGCGCATTAAGTCGACGTATTCAATGAATTCGCGCGCGATCTTGGTGAGGTTTACCTCATAGATATCCACCTCCTCCTTCTTTACCAAATAAAGAAGGAGATCCATCGGCCCCTCGAACACCTCGAATTTGACTTTGTAATCGGCCATAAAAGCTGCCCACAGCATACGGGGCAGCCGCGCCCTTGGCAAACCGAAGGTGTTAACAGTAGACGCCACTTCCACGACGCGCCAAACTCGGCCATGCACGTCATCACCGACGAACGCTGCGTTAACTACTCCGCACCCGGCCATCCCGAACGCCCTCAACGCGTGGCCGGCACGCTGGCGCTGCTGCGCGCGCAGAATGAAATCCCCATCACCTGGGAGCAACCCGCGCCCGTTTCCGACGCGGATATTGCCCGCGCGCATTTGCCGGCCCACATCCAGAATGTCGCCAGCCCTTCCGGGCCGTTTGATGCCGACACGCCGGATTATACAGACATCGATGCCCACGCACGGCGCTCTATCGGCGGCGGACTGCGCGCGCTGGAACTCGCTCGCGAAGGCAAACCCAACTTCTCCCTTCTCCGCCCGCCCGGCCATCACGCCACGCGGGAGCAGGCGATGGGCTTTTGTTATTTTAACAGCATTGCCATCACCGCGCTGGCCGCGCGCGCCGCCGGCCTCAAGAAAGTGGCTGTATTTGATTTCGATGTGCACCACGGCAACGGCACTGAGGACATCCTGCGCACTGTGGAGGGCACCGCGTTTTTTTCTATCCACCAACACCCCGCCTACCCCGGTACCGGTCAGAAGAGTTTTGATCATTGCCACAACTACACCGTCCCGCCCGACACCCCCAATGATGGCTGGCGCAAAATCACCAGCACGGCTCTGGCCGACCTTAAAAAATTTAATCCCGACCTCATTTGCGTCTCAGCCGGTTTCGACGCCTACAAGCGTGACCCGCTTTGCCAGCAACAACTCGAGGTGGAAGATTTCACTTGGATCGCCCGACAACTCCGGCAACTTAATAAACCTCAAGCCAACCTCCTCGAGGGCGGTTACAGCAGCGACTTGCCCAAGCTCATCCTTGCTTACCTGAAAGGTCTCGTCTGAGCACTCTATGCGTTGGGGGAAAGCGGATATTCGCCGCCGCCGCCCCCTCCGCCTTTAATAAGACGACGATGACGACGACGACGCCCACCGCCGAAGCGGTGGATTGAAAAGGGCACTCCTTCCTGCTGGCCAACCGCAGGCGTTTGAAAAACCCGGACCCCATCGGCCCGGGTTGAAATTTCACACTAACTCACTATTTTTTAGGCCGAACCAAAATAACTTTGTTGGCGGTGCCATCCACTTCGATGGATTCGGTGGTAATGTCATCCGCTTCGGCGAGGGTTTGGTGCACGGTGCGGCGGTCGAACGCAGTCATTGGATCCATCTCCACCACCTCGCCCCAACGACGGGCTTTGTCGGCGGCATCGTTGGCTTGCTTTACGAGTTGTTCGCGGTTTTCGGTGCGGTAGTTGCCGACGTCCACGGTGACTTTCGGGGCTTCCTTGTCCTGCACAATGAGCAGGCGGTTGGTGAGGTATTGCAGATCGCTCAACGTGCGGCCTTGGCGGCCGATGAGGCGGCCGGGGTCGTCCTCGGTGTTCACGTTGAGCAGGCTGCCGTTGTCCATCGGCGTTTCCTCCACGGTGGCATCAAAGCCAAGGCGGTTGAGCAGGTTTTCGAGAATACTTTTGGGTACAGTTGACATGGTCATAATTAGGTTTTTCGTTTTTTGTTTTTCGTGGGTTGGATGACTTCCACCACGTTTTCATCCTCCGGTTCCACTTTGGTCATCTTGGTCTGCACAATGGTCAGCACGTTTTGTACAGTCCAGTAAAGGCAGAGTCCGGCGGAGGCGGAGTAAAGGATAAACACAAACATCAACGGCATGTATTTCATAATGGCCTGTTGGGCCGGATCCATGCCGGGAGAAGGCGGCTGCAGCCGCATTTGCAAAAACATCGTGGCCGTCATCAGGAGCGGCATGATGTTGATCGGGAAACCGGCGATTTCCATCACCGTGTCGGGCGAAGAAAGGTCGGCCACCCAAAGGAATTCCGCGCCGCGCAGCTCGATGGCCGTGCGAAGCATAGTGAAGAAGCCGAAGAAAATCGGGATTTGGATGAGCATGGGCAAACAACCGCCCATTTGGCTGAGGGGATTTACGCCATACTTTTTGTAAATCTCCATCATCTTCATGTTCATCTTCTGGTAATCATCCTTGTAGCGTTCGCGGATGGTTTTGATTTCCGGCATCATCTTGGCATTGACGGCGGCCATTTTTTTCATGGACCGCGTGCTGCGCGCAGTGAGGGGCCAGAAGACGAGTTTGATGAGCACGGTGATGGCGATGATGGAAAGCGCGTAGGAAAGGCCGACGCCGTGGAACCAGGTCATGAGCAACAGCAGCCCTTTGGCCACCCAGCCAAACCAGCCGCCGAAATCCATAATGCCTTCGAGCTGATTGCCGTGTTCCAAGCCAATGGATTCCAATCGATCAAACTCGCGCGGGCCGGAATACAGAGTGAAACGGTTGGTCACCGACTCACCAACCCCAAGCGAAGGGGTATCCCACACAATGGCTGTCTCAAAGGCTTTGCGATTGGGCTTCTCCTGCGTGGGGACAAGCAGCTGATGCGCCACGAGCATTTGGCCCGGTTTTTCCGGCATCGTTACCTGCGCAAAGAACCGGCTGTACGCCCCCGCCCATGCCACGTTCCCCTGCCCGTGGGTGTAATTATTGCGTTCACCCTTGCTGCCAAAACACATGCAGCCCATGCGATAATTTTGGAACCAACCGGGGCCAACCGAAATCGCTTCCTCACCATCAAACCACATAAGGCCGAAATTCATCCCCATCATGTGCGAAGTGCTTTCAGGCTCTTCCACGGAACCGGATACCAAATAAAAACCACTCTCCTTCATGAAAGCGCCGGAGGCATTGCGCAGCACCACCTCGGCTTCCAACTGATAATCTTCCTTGAGGCGGAATGTTTTGACCACCTGCATGCCCCCGGGGAAATTGGCCGTAGCGCGCACGGTCTGATCATCCACCAGTTCCAACTCATGCGGGATCGAATTGGTTTGATAAGGGCGCGGCGAACCCGGCTCATGCCCCAGCTCGCCGATATTCGGTTGCAACGCCAGCAAGGGCAGCAGTTTTCCGGTATTCTTGAGTGCCACCGGAGCAGATGCAGCATCTTCGCCGATCTCCTTTGGATAGCTCAACAAATCCACCTGTTTCACGCCGCCGCCCAGCGAGGTGAAGGTAAACTTTGCTTTGCCACTGGAAAGTGTGAGCGTCGATTCTTCCACGGCCGGAACCTCCACCACCGGCGGGGTGGGCTGATTGGTCGCAACCGGCGTGTTGGTCGAAATAGTGGGCGAATTTGTCGGGGCCACCCCGGGCGTGTTGGTGCCCGCTTGCACCACTTGATTGGTGCCCAACGTGTTGGTTCCCGCTTGCGTGACCGAATGGGTACTCGTGGCATTTACATCCTCCACCGCAGGGCTCATTTTGATCAGCCCCAGCCGCATCGCCAGCGGCATGCCAAAGATCATCGCCAACACTGAAACAACGAGAATAATTTTTCCGGTACGATCCATTGATTAAATCTTTGCTTTTAACTGCACTTGGGGCACCGGGTCATGCCCGCAACCGCCCCACGGGTGGCACCGGCCCAATCGCCGTAACGTAAGCCAACTGCCGCGAATCGCGCCATGCGTTTTCACCGCCTCCATCGCGTACTCCGAACAACTCGGATCAAAGCGGCAAATGGAGCCGCCCGCCAATGCGGTCAGCAACGGCGAAATGGCCCAGCGATAAAATCGCAGCAATGCGAGCAGAATGTGTTGCAGTAGGTTCAAGAGTTTGAGATTAATTTTGCCGAATGCAGGATGGCCAAATAATCTACTTCCGTGCCCGCGAAGGATTTCCCCACCAAGGAACGCCGGGCGATGAGCACCATCTCCACCGGCACGCGCAAAGCGTGTTGGTGCAGGCGAAAGCATTCGCGCAGCAGCCGTCGCGCGCGGTTGCGGATAACGGCGTTGCCAAGTTTGCGGGTGGTGATCACAGCGAATCGGGAGGGGGCGCCTTCGGGAAGCTCGAGCCAGTTGAGTACCAGCCCGCCCTGTGCTAGCCGACGGCCTTGGCTTTTGAGCCGCGCAAAGTCGCGTCCTTGTCGGATGCGCATCGCACGGGTCAGCCGCAGCCGAGCCGGCGCCCCAGAGGTCATCAGAGTTCCGGGGTGAGTCGGGAGCGGCCCTTTTGTCGGCGACGCTTGATGATGCCGCGGCCCGCTTTAGTAGCCATACGCGAGCGAAAACCGTGACGGCGCGCTCGTTTCAAATTCGAGGGTTGAAATGTTCGTTTCATGAAATCAGCCTAAATTCAGTCAAAAATGTCGCTTTATACCCAGAAAACATCGGGGAACGGCGGAGATTGCCAGTATTATTCAGCCCTGTCAAGAGGGCAAAGCGCGTCCTTACCCTCACAACATTCCACAAATCAATGGCTCAAGATCGGGTCGTTCACCGGAAATCTCAAATGCCCCCGCCAATTGTTCCGCTGCTGCATCCGCGGCGGCCTCGGTGGTGGCGTGGATTCGGCACAACGGGCGGTCAATGGCTTCGCCGGGCTTGAGCATTTGGTCGAGGCCGACGTCGGGTTGGATTTCCGAATCCTTCGTCTGCCGTCCACCGCCGAGATCGCGCACCACTTCGCCAATGATCCGCGCGTCGCACCGCGCAAGAAAACCTTTCCCGCTCGCGGGGAAATCGCGCACGATTGGTGCGGTGGGCGCGGGGGTGGCCTGTTTTAATTTAGTTTCAAACGCGGCCCGGTCCGCGCCTTGGGCGGTGAGGAGTTCATTAAATTTTTCGCGCGGACGGCCACTGGCAAGTTCGGCGCGTGCACGATCCGCATCGCAGTCGGGAAGTTGGGCGGCGCAGGCGATGACCAATTCCTCCAAATCGTTCGGGCCATTGCCTTCGAGGCACGCGATGGATTCTTTGACCTCCAGCCAATTGCCCGCGGCGCGGCCGAGCGGGGCGTCCATATTTGTAATCAATGCGGTGGTTTGCACGCCGCATTCGGTGGCGAGGGTTACGATGGATTTCGCCAACGCGCGCGCGTCGTCGCGGGTGCGCATAAAAGCAGCCGCGCCAAACTTCACGTCCATCACCAACGCATCCAAATTCTCGGCGAGTTTTTTGGAAAGGATGCTGGCAGTGATGAGCGGCACCGACGGCACCGTGCCGGTGACATCACGTAGCGCGTAGAGTGCTTTATCGGCGGGGGCGATTTCGGAGGTTTGGCCGCCGAGGGCCACGCCGATTTGTTGCACTTGGCCAATTAATTGTTCCGCTGAAAGTTGAGTGGTAAAGCCGGGAATGCTCTCGAGCTTGTCCAGCGTGCCGCCGGTGATGCCGAGGCCGCGGCCGGAAATCATCGGCACGCGATAGCCGAGGCACGCAAGCAGTGGCGCGAGGGGCAGCGATACTTTATCGCCCACGCCGCCGGTGGAATGTTTGTCGACCAGCGGGCGGTCATCCTCGGGGAATTCCAGCACCTCGCCGCTGTCGCGCATCGCCAAGGTGAGGGCGCGCGTTTCGGCCAGAGTCATTCCCTGAAATTGGACGGCCATCAGAAACGCCGCCATTTGGTAATCCGGCATGGAACCAGCGGCGAAGGCGGCCACCACATCGGCGATGGCTTCTGGCGAAAGTTCGCCCCCATCGCGTTTTTGCTCGATGAGTTTTAGAAAGTTCATAGCTCACGGACTCGCAGGCCTCTCCCTCCAATGGAGAACGGCCCGCGACTTTGCGCTGGAGGGATGAGCTTGCCAGTTCGTTGGTTTCTGCAGCCTCAGTCCACGCGCGTAGCGTAGCCGGTGAACTTGGTGGCGGCAATGGTGGCGTTATGGCCGCCGAAACCAAAGGAGTTGCTGAGGGCCGCGCTGATCTCCATCTCGCGGGCCTCGTTGGGCACGTAGTCGAGGTCGCACTCTGGATCGGGGTTGTGCAAATTGATGGTGGGCGGGGCGATGTTGGTTTGCAATGCCTTGGCCACAAGAATCATTTCCACGCCGCCAGCCGCGCCGAGCATATGACCGGTGGCGCCTTTGGTGGAGCTGACGGCGAGCTTGTCGGCGTGATCCTTGAACACGCTGCGGATGGCTTTGGTTTCGCAAATATCGCCCTGCGGCGTGCTGGTGCCGTGGGCGTTGATGTAGTCGATGTTTTCGGTATCGAGGCCGCCGCTGCGGAGGGCCATCTTCATACAACGCGCCGCGCCTTCGCCATCGGGCGCGGGGGCGGTGAGATGATTGGCATCGGCGGTGTTGCCGTACCCGACGATCTCGCAATAAATTTTTGCGCCGCGCGCCCTGGCGTGTTCCAGCTCTTCGAGCACGAGCACGCCCGCGCCTTCACCCATCACAAAGCCATCGCGCCCGATATCGAACGGCCGCGATGCGGTTTTGGGTTCGTCGTTGCGGGTGCTCATCGCTTTCATCGCGGCGAACCCGCCCATGCCCATGGGCACCACGGCGGCTTCCGCGCCACCGGCAAAGATGGCTTTGGCGTCGCCCATTTTAATCGTGCGCCACGCTTCACCGAGCGCGTGGGTGCTGGTGGCGCAGGCGCTGCAGGTGGCCATATTTGGCCCGCGCAGTCCGTTGTAAATTGAGAACACGCCCGAGGCCATATTGAGGATGAGCATCGGAATGGTAAAGGGCGACATCTTGCCCGGACCGCGGCTGGTGAGGACGGTGTGCTGCGCTTCCTGCGTGCCGAGCCCGCCGATGCCGCTGCCGATGAAGCTGCCGATTTGGTCGCGGTCGAGTTCCTCAAGATTCATGCCGGAATCCTCAAGCGCCTTCCAGCCGGCGTAGATGCCCAGCTGCGTAAAGCGATCGGCACGGCGTACTTCTTTGGCATTAGGAAAGGCGGGGGCGGGATCGAAGTCCTTCACCTCCGCGGCGATTTGGCAGGTGTAATCGCTGATATCAAACGACGTGACGCGGTCGATGCCGCATTGGCCGTCGATGACGTTTTGCCAAAGCTCCTCCACCTCACAGCCGAGCGACGAGGCGACGCCCATACCGGTGACTACTACGCGCATACCCGTTTCACTACCCATTGTTACCAGTCCAAGTTTGCCAAAAAAAATGGGCAGCCGGAACCCTGTTGGCCAGCTGCCCAAAATGGTTGCGGCGGTTTAGCCCTGTGATTCCTCGATGTACCGGATCACATCGCCCACCGTGAGAAGCTTCTCGGCTTCTTCATCGGGGATTTCGTTGCCGAATTCCTCTTCGAGGCCCATCACAAGCTCCACGGTGTCCAGTGAATCGGCACCGAGATCCTCAAGGAATGTCGCCTCCGGCGTAATTTGTTCAGGCTTCACGCCCAGTTGTTCCACCACGATTGCTTGAACCCGTGCCTCAATGCTTTTTTCTTCAGACATATATATTTGTTCCTAAAAGGTGCGTTGCTTGTCAGCCAATTCAAGCCAAGCGTCAAGCCCCGAGTCGGTTTTTTTTATTCACAAAATGCACCGGCATTTCGACGATCACATCACCATCCCACCGTCCACTGCCAGCACTTGCCCTGTGATGTACCGCGCGGCGGGGCTGGCGAGGTACAATGCCGCGCCCGCGATATCCTCCACCGCGCCAAATTCTCCCATCGGGACGCTCGCCTTTACGGCGTCCTTCACCTTGTCGCTGAGCTCATCGGTCATATCCGTGGCGATGAAACCCGGCGCGATGGCGTTCACCGTGATGCCGCTCTTGGCCAGTTCCTTGGCGCAACTTTTGGTAAAGCCGATCAGCCCCGCCTTGCTCGCCGCGTAATTCGCCTGACCCGCGTTACCCACGAGGCCGACGACCGACGCGATGTTAATGATGCGCGCGTTGTCCGCTTTCCGCAACGGCCGCGCAAAGGCTTTGGTCAGCGTGAATGCGCCTTTGAGATTGGTATCCAAAACCGTGTCCCAATCCGCCTCGCTCATTCGCATCAACAGGCCATCGCGCGTGACGCCGGCGTTGTTCACCAAAATGTTGATGCCGCCGGTGTCCTCCAAAATTTTCGCCACTGCCACCTCCACTGCCGCCGTGTCGCCCACATCCACCGCCACCGCCCAGCTCTTGCGGCCAAGTGCGGCGATTTCATCCGCCACTTTTTGGGAATTGGCTTCCGTGCGCGAAACGCACACCACATCCGCGCCCGCCTCAGCAAACGCTAAAGCAATCGCTCGCCCAATGCCACGGCCTGCGCCGGTGACTACTGCTGTTTGATTTTCTAAAGTCATATTTTTCAGTTCGGTTTGCGGACTCGCAGGCTCGTCCCTCCATCGCCGCAGTTCCATTGGAGGGACGAGCCTGCGAGTCCGCGGTTTCTAAAATCAATCGTTTAAAGCCGCAACCGTTTTTTCTAAACTCGGCACATCGGCCACGTTGTGCACTTCCAGCCCACGATCGATGCGACGCATAAAACCAGTAAGCGCGCTGCCCGGGCCAAGCTCGATGAAGCGTGTGAAGCCGTCATCGATCAGGTGCCGAATGGACGCCTCCCAACGCACGGAGGAAGTCACTTGCTCCACGAGGCGCTGCAGAATTTCGCCGGCTGTTGCGTGGGGCTGAGCCGTCACATTGGAAATCACCGGCACGCCCGGCAGATTCAAATCAACCTCGCGCAATGCCGCCTCCAGTTTCGGGCACGCGCTTTCCATCAGGCGCGAATGATACGCGCCGGCCACCGGCAAAGGTAGCGCGCGCTTGGCCCCGCGTTCCTTGGCCAACGCGCAGGCTTTTTCGATGCCCGCTGCTGTGCCGGAAATGACCAGTTGACCCGGACAATTTAAATTCGCTAATTCCACCTCCGCTGCCGCGCACACTTCGCGTGTTGCGTCCTCATCCAGCCCAATCACCGCCGCCATTCCGCCTTCCGTTGCGTCGCACGCTTCCTGCATAAACCGTCCGCGCTGCCGCACCACGCGCAGGCCATCTTCGAATGACATCACCCCCGCCGCCGTCAACGCCGTAAATTCCCCCAACGACAAACCCGCCGCCGCCTCGAATTTAAAACCGGGAACTTGAGCCTTCAGCACTTCCAACGCCACCCAGCTCACCAGAAAAATCCCCGGCTGCGCATTTTCCGTTTGCGTGAGCGCCTCCTCCGGCCCTTCGAAACAAATCTGCGAAAGCTCATATCCCAACGCCTCATCCGCGCGCGCAAATAAATCCCGCGCAACCGGAAACACCTCTGCAAGGTCACGCCCCATGCCCACCGTCTGAGCCCCTTGCCCCGCAAACAAAATCGCCGTCTTCGCCATCGCGCAAGGCAGTACACGCAAAGCCACCGTCAAAGCAAGAATGAGTTTGACCGCCAAGCCACGAAGACGCCAAGCAGGCAGGGCGTACCCTCTGGCCACACGGCGCCCGCGCGAATCCATTGAGATAAATCGGCAATGACCTCCGGCGGCAGTTTCTTCTTCGGCGGCATCTCCAGCTCGGGATCCGTGTGCTGCACCGCCGTCATCAGCAGGCTTTTCTGGGGGTTACCGGGAACCATCGCCGGCCCGCTGTCGCCGCCCTGAAGAATCGCCGTGCGACTGTCCAGCTTCAGACCGCCCTTCTCCTTGTGCCCGTGACATTCGAAACAATGCGTCGCCAACACCGGCCGAATCTTCGCCTCAAAAAAATCCGCCTTCGCATCCGCCCAAGCCGCCACCGGCAGGCACAGCATCAGCGCGACCATGAATCCAATTCGCTTCACGCCAAAAGTGTAGCTCCCGGCCGCGCTTCTTCAAGCTTTCCAGAGCGCACCGGCTATTTCTCAAACACCACTTTCATTTCCAGAATTCCCATCGCGGTTTGGTCGCGGGGGGTCATGTGGATACGGATGGCGTCGCAGGTGAGCGGCGCGGCGGGGTGGACGACGTTGAATTGGTTGGCACGCGTGTCGTAGCGGTCGGTAGTATAAAGCTCGAAGGGCTTCCATTGGCCGCCGTGCAAGGTCTCGATCTTCCATTCTTTCGGGAACTTCACCGGATGCTGATAGTGATCCATCCAATAGACGCCAATGCTGCGGATCTTTTTTGGGCCGTGGAAGGAGGCGGTCACTGTCTGCGGTTTGCCTTCCTGCCCGCGACTGGTCCAACGTGGGACCTTATTGCCGCTGGACCAGCGCGGCTCGAGGCCGTCGCCGATGGCGTTCACGGTGTCGAGCGGCGAGGTATGCGTGGCGGTGATGGCCTTGAACACGCTCTCCTTGGGCAGGGCCAACGGATCATACACGGCCATCGCCTTGTTGCGCGGGAACCAAACGGTCATTGAGCTGGGGCCACGATTGTTCCAAGCGTAATACGGCGTTAGCACCAGCGGCTGCGACTTCGTACCACCCGTGGCCGTAAGCGCGCTGGCCGGCACGGTGGTTTGGATGAAGCTGCCCGATTCAATGGACCGGGTCTTCACCGGGGCACCCGCGAGCTTCGGCAATTTTTCGAAGAAATAGCGTTCGGTCACCCCACCGTTATCCACGCCCTCAGCGCATAACACAAACGGCCCGCGCGTCAGAGCGACGCGGTCGTGATTGGCCTCCACGTTCGGGTGACAGGTGTTGAGACGGACGGGCATGGGCAGGTTTAGCTCCACGCGATCGCCGCGCTTCCACGTGCGGTCGATCACCGCGAACCCTTTCTCCACCTTCGCTTCCACCGGCTTGCCGTTCACTTTGAGCGTCCAGGCGGCCGGCTCGGCGTTCGCGTATTGGTACAGTTTGCCGGGCACAAACTGCTTGCCTGTCCATGTGGGGATGCGCAAGCGCAGGGCGAAGTCGACCGGTTTTGTGGGATCGAGATTAATGCGGATCTTGCCGTCATTCGGATAAGCCGTCGCCTGCCGGATCGCCACTTCCGCGTTGCCGATCTTCACCGTGGTGGCGGATTCCGCGAAAAAGGTGACGTACAAATTTTCGCCGTCATGCGCGTAGGTCATGCCCTGCACCTGCGGCAGCAGGCGCGCCATGTTGCTCGGGCAACAGGCCGTACCAAACCACGGCGCGCGTCCGGCGGTGCCGTGATTGAAGGGATACTTACCATCGGCCGCCAGCGGGTTGACGTAAAAGAAGCGGTTGCCGGCGAGGTTCACCGCGGCAAGCACGTTGTTGAGCAGCGCCACCTCGGCCACATCGAGATACTTCGCGTCTTTATGCAGCAGAAACATGCGGTAGTTGAACAGCACATTGCCCACCGCCGCACAGGTTTCGTTGAAGGCATCAGCATTGGGCAGCTCGTATTCCGGGCCAAACCCCTCGATGCCGTGCACGGCGCCCAGACCGCCGGTGATGTGCATGCGTGTGTCGGTGATGTTCGCCCATATTTGATCGAGTGCTTTGGCGTACGCAGTCTTGCCGGCGAGCACGCCCACATCCGCCATGCCGGAATACAGGTACGTGGCGCGCACGGCGTGGCCGACCGCTTTGGTCTGCTTGGCCACCGGCCGATGTTGCTGGGCGTAAGTCGGCGACATCACGCCTTCGCCATCGGGCACGTAGGTGATGCCGCGGATTTCCAGAAACTTCCGCGCCATGTCGAGGTACAGTTGCTTGCCCGTCACCCGGTACAGTTTCACCAACGCCAGCTCCATCTCCTGATGCCCCGGTGCCTGCCGGATGGGTTTGCCTCCGTTGTATTTCGGATCGCCCTCGAAGAAGACCTTGTTGACGTGCTGCGCGTTTTTCTCCGCCACCTTCAGCAGCTTGTCCTTGCCGGTCGCCTGATAATACGCGATCGCCGCCTCATACATGTGGCCCATGTTGTACAGCTCATGACTGTGCACCACGAACTCGTACGGTTTGTCGCCCATCATGTGTTTCTTCGCGCCCACGCCGGTGGTGTGCGAGGGATACAAATACCCGTTGGGTTCCTGTGCCCCGGCGATGACGTCCACAATCGCGTCAAACTTTGCCTCGAGCTTGGGATCATCGCGCAGTTTCACCAGATACGCCGCGCCTTCCATCACCTTGTAGAGATCCGAATCAATGAACCGATGCGGTCGATGGTCGTCGGTCTTTTTGCCCGTCAAGGCATCCGCCGCCGCCTGCAAGTGCGCCACGCCGGGCTCGGTTTTGCCAAAGGCAAACGGCACCAGCACCGTGCGCTGGGTCTCCAAGCGCGGCCGCCAGAAGGCGCTGGTCATGTCCACCTCGTGAAACGGCACCGGCTTGAGCGGATAATCCGCCGCGGTCGCCACGAGGGTTGAAGCCAATAAACAAGTCCAAGTGATCGCTCTCATGATGGGTAAATTATTTTTTCTCCTGATCGTTTAGTTTCTGTACCTGCTGCTGCAGCGCCGCAAGTTGCGAATCGCTCCCGTGCAAATAATCCTGCTGCTCACGATAAGCCGCGGCGCGTTTCGCCGTCAGCTCCTTGTAATCCGGCAGGGCCTTGATTGCCTCCCGCGCGGCGTCGCGTTTGGCTTTGATCGCGTCGTCGGACACAAACAACTGTGGGTAACCCGCCTCCAGCTTGCGTTGCGCGGCGGCGGCGGCCGCGGCGAGCTTCTGATAAGCCGGATCGTTCCGGTGTTTCAGGCGCGTCCGTTCCAACACCGCCTTGCGGCTGGCCTCCGGGCCCGACTCGATCGCCGGATTCTGTTCCTTGAGATACGCCTCCATCGCGCGGTTGGCGCGGTGGGTCGCGAAGAGGGTCTCCTTATAAACGGGATCTTCCGCGTGCAGTTTCTTGCGTTGCTCCGCGATCTTTTTCCGGAAGGTTTTGTTCGTGCTGAATACAGCCGGGAAACGCTTTTTCTTTTCCGCGTCCAACGTATCCACCGCCGTCATCAGCTTGCGGTATTTGGCATCGTGGAGATGCAGTTGCGCGTGCGTGTTGCGTTTTCGAATCTCGTAGGCGTCTTGCGGCGATTGCTTCACCGGAAATTTCCCGGACAATTTCGCAATCCGCGCGCGATTGATCTCGTGATCGCGATGCCGGCCGGCGGTGAACACCTGCAGATTATCAAACGCCGCCCCGGCGCGATCGACCTGCAGCGCGAAGTAGGTGCGCTCCTGGTCAATGATCGGATGCTTGGCGTACACGAGATGTTCGGCATCGAGATGCGCCACTGCTTCATCGCCGAGAAACTCCACGGTCATCGTGTACCATTGGCCCGGCACAAAGTCATACGCGCATTCGCCGTGCCGCATGGAGAACCACGGGCCGCGATCGTCCATCGCCGTTTGCAGATAAAAATGATCGCGCCGAATGTGGATCACCGTGTTGTAGTTACCCGAGGCTCCGGTCACGAGCCGGAGATCAGTCGCCCCATCAAACTGAAAATCAAACCGCACCATCGCGTCCTTGAAATTCGGATTCTTGTAAAAGATCCGCTTATTCTCGCCGGCGATTTCATTGCGCCGCAGCACGCCCTGTTCCACCTGCCATTCCTTCTGGAAGAACCAGCCGCCACTTACCTGCCCTTCGGAAAAATGATCGCCGAATTTCAAATCGCGAGGGGAAGTCAGCAACGGTCGCGAGGGAATGCGCGCGCCCACCTGTGTCCGCCACTTGACCAACCGGCCCTGCAGCTCCGCCACGCGCTGGGGCTCCGCCGCCGCGAGGTTGGTTTTCTCCGAGGGATCTTTCGCGAGATTAAAGAGCGCGTGCTTTTCTTTGGTTGCCGGATCAAAAAACTCGATCAACTTCCAGTCGCCCACGCGAATCGCGCCGCCAGAAACGCCGCCGAGGAAATGCGGTTTATCCAACGGATAATGCCAATGCAACGCCTCACGCTTGGACGCCCGATTCGGGTAACGCAGTGTGGGTAGCATCGACACGCCATCCAGCTTTTGGCCCGGATCAGGATCGATGTCCGCCGCCTCCATAAAGGTCGGGTAAAAATCATGATTCACCACCGGCCGCGATGTTGTGCTCCCCGCTGGCACCTTGCCATTCGGCCAGCGCACGATCAACGGCACACGAATGCCGCCCTCATAGAGCTGGCTTTTGCCGCCGCGCAACGGCGCGTTCGAGGTCACGTTGGTCTCGCCGCCATTGTCGCTGCTAAAAATAAAAATCGTATCCCGATCAATCCCCAGCTCGCGCAGCTTGCGATCGATCATTCCAATCCCGTCATCAATGCTCTCCAGCATCGCCGCCAAATGCGGATTATGCGAACCGGCCCAGTGATGACAGGCATCCCCCTTGAGACCGGAATCCTGACAAAGATAGCACCGTTCGCGGGCGCGCGTGCTCGCCCCCGGCTTGTGTTTGCGGCGGTATTTTTCCACGAGATCCGGCCGGCCGTTCAGGATCGTGTGCGGCGCGTAATGGCTGAGGTAGAGAAAAAACGACTGGTCCTTGTTCCGCTCAATAAACTCCACCGCCTCGTGGTTCAGTCGGTCGGTCAAATACTCGCCCTTGCCCAGCTTGCTCTTCGGCAGATCAATCCACGAGATCGGCTGCGTGCGAAACACGTACGGGAAAAAATTCGCTCCGTTGCCCACGCCCTTCACCTCGCTGCCCGTGTTCCAGCCAAACCCATGGTCCGTCGGCCGCAGTTCAAACTCCGCCTCGTGATGTTTGTAGCCCGTCAGATGCCACTTACCCACCATGCCCGTCGTGTACTCGTGCTTCGCCAAAATTTCCGGCAACGCCACCTGACTCACCGGCAGACCATTGGAGGAATTCGGACGCAGATAATCCGTGATGCCCACGCGCGCCGGATGTTGCCCCGTAAGCAGCGCCGCCCGATACGGCGAACACACCGGTGCCGCCGCATACGCCTGCGTAAACCGCATCCCCTCCTTCGCCAACCGATCCAGATTCGGCGTCTCGTTAAACCCATTCCCGTAACACCCCAGCTCCGCCCAACCGAGATCATCCGCCAGCACAAACACAATATTCGGCCGCCGAATCTGCGCGGCGCTTTCCAGAGTCAACCCGGCCAAAACAAGTATACAAATAATCCGTTTCACGCGGGAGAGCCTCCCAGCCAAACCCACCGCCATCAAGATAAGTTTTATTTTGAATCGCCTACCCAATCAGCCCCGTACGAGCATCGGTGAGGTTGAAGTTCCCAGCTTCGATCCATCGGGAATATTAAACTATTTCCGCTGATACACGCGTACCCAATCCACTTCCATTTTAGATGGAAATGACGTCTGAGCATTTGGATTCCCTGGGAATCCCCCCCCTACTGCAAGATTCAACACGAGGTGAAATGGCTCAGTAAAGGGCGCGGGAAACTTACCGCCCACGGTGTCCCACTTCTTTTTTGTTTGCCAGAGCTTGCCGTCCAGATACCAGCGAATTTCTCCGGCTTCCCACTCGATACCGAAGGTGCGAAAGACATCTGTGAAGTTTCCTTCCGCCAACTTAAGCTTGCCGGTGGATTGCCGGTTATTCGGCCACAAGCCACCGAAATGAAGTGTGCCGTGATAGGTATTGGGTTCGTGGCCACGAAATTCCATAATATCAATCTCGCCACTGGCCGCCCAAGAACCAAATTTGTCGTTGGTGGGCAGCATCCAAATCGCGGGCCAAAGGCCTTGGCCGGCGGGCAGCTTGGCGCGGATTTCGAATTTGCCATAGCACCAATCGCCGCGGTGCTTGGTGCGAATGCGCCCCGAAGAAAACTGCCGTTGGGTCCCGGCAATCTGCGCGTTGTCTTTGTGTGCCTCAATGATCAGCCGCCCGTTTTCCACGCGAATATTTTTTTTGCGGTCGGTGTAAATTTGCAATTCTTGATTGCCGCCTCCGAATGCATTTTCTTCCACGCCCCATTTCGAGTAATCGAGTTGCTTGCCATTGAATTCATCGGACCACACTAGTTTCCATTTCTCAGCCGAGGTGGCTGTTATTGAATTCAGGCCAAGTAGCAGGACGCAGAAGTAAATTCTCATGCGAAAAATTGTAATCGGCCGTTTCATGGGGAACAACTGATTTTCCCAAAAAATCCTGACTCCGAGCCAATGAAAGGCATCATCAAGGGGCATACAAAATTCGTCCCTTCATAAGCCCCCTTCTTTGCTGCCTGCCAATTGGTTTATTCCTCCCCAAGGGGCCTTTTGCGAAAGTCCTTTTTTGTGGATTGATTCTTTTTGGCCTTAAGCCGTCTTTCTTTGGAACCTTTGGTGGCCCGGGTGGGGATTCGCTTTTTTCGTTTGTTGTTTAATGCTTCCAGCTTTTTCCGTAACCGGGAAAATGCAATTTGCTTATTGCGATACTGACTGCGCTCGTCCTGACAGATCACAACGATTTTCGTTTCCCGGTGGGTGATCCGCACCGCGCTCTCGGTTTTATTGACGTGCTGGCCGCCTTTTGCCGATGCGCGATAGGTCTGGACCTCGCATTGCTTTGAGAGATCTGCATTGGAATCGGGAATGGAAATCATTCCATCACCTGCCAAAGGCCGAGTTTATTTGCGCGGCAATTTCTTCTGGGCTGTACGAAGCCTTTACAGGAAACCGCACCAACGGGATAGCGCATGCGGCAAACGTCTCATTTTTGAATGCATCATTGCGCTTCTGTGATTGCCTGTTGTGAGAAGAGTCATCGAGTTCCACCACCGCATAGATTGAGGAGTCGATCGGATTGCACAGCAGAAAGTCTACATGCTTTGAAATAATTCTGTTGAGCGCACGGGTTCGAGACTTTTTTTCCATGCCTTTTTTGACGTCCACAATATCCGCCATCCGTACCTTTGAGAATATCTGGTAATGTTCAATGGGGAGCGAACTCCTCAAGACACGAAAAAACTCCTGTTCGGCCGGAGTCATCAAAGCGCCTCTGGACACATATGCCCCCTGCGCCGGTTCCTCTTTGCCCTGGATTTTTAAAAAAATGAAGGCCGCAATGACCAGCACCAGTAAAACTCCAACCAGGATGATTGTCATGCTATTAAACATGCCTGCTACCGTACGCTTCAGCGGCACCGGTGTAAATGTTGTTCAGGGAGAAGAGGCGGAGGGAGCGGGTTATTTCGTGTCGATGTTTCCTCTTCGCCGCAACGGCACTACCAACCGTACCGAGAGAAAAACGCAGGCGGAAGTCGTTCGGCCGGACTGTCGCCGGCCAGCGTGAATACGATTCCCATCAGTGCGGGAGCCGGGTTGTGACGTTGGTTGCAGTTGCCCAGCCCCCAGCAATAATCTTGAATTGACGGCGGTTTTGGCCGAGAAAGGGCGCCCCGAATTTTTGTGAAGGTAAATTTTTATGGCGAAGAAGCAATATAAATACGTGAACGACCTCTGGAAGGATAGCGAGGTCAAGAAACTGGATCCGGCCAATCGGCTCATCTATCGCTCCAACAAGCTGGGCAGCGATCAGCGCATCACCAACACCGGCGGCGGCAATACCTCCAGCAAGCTCATGGAGACTGATCCGCTGACGGGCGAGTCGGTCGAAGTGCTTTGGGTGAAGGGGTCGGGCGGCGATTTGCGCACGTCCAAGAAAGAGAATTTCGCCTCGCTCTATCAGGAGAAACTGATCGCGCTGCAAAATGTCTACGCGAACAAGAAAAAGCGCGGCCCTAAGACGCCGGCCGAGGACGAAATGGTGGGGATGTATCCACACTGCACGTTTAACCTCAACCCGCGCGCATCGTCCATCGACACGCCGCTGCACTCGTTTGTGCCCGGCACACACGTGGACCACACGCACCCGAACGCGCCCATCGCGATTTGTGCGTCCAAGAATTCCAAGAAGATCACCAAGGAAGTGTACGGCAACGACATTGTCTGGACACCATGGCTTCGCCCGGGCTTCGAGCTGGGCCTCGCCTTGCAGGAGGTCTCCGCCAAGAATCCGAAGGCCAAGGGTGTGATGCTTGGCCAGCACGGCCTGATTAACTGGGCCGATGACGAGAAGGATTGCTACTATCTCTCGCTCGATCTCATCGAGAAAGCCTCCGCCTACATCGAAAAGGCCTACAAGAAAAAGGGCGGCGACAAGAAAGCCTTCGGCGGCCAGAAACACGCCACGCTGCCCGAGAAGGTCCGCCGCAAAGTGTTCGCCAAGCTGCTCCCGTGGCTGCGCGGCCAAGTGAGCCAACAGAAGCGCTTCATCGGCACCATCCAGGACGACGACACCATTCTGCGTTTTGTGAACAGCAAAGACGCCGGACGACTGGCCGAACTGGGCACCAGCTGCCCGGACCATTTCCTGCGCACCAAAATCAAGCCGCTCTACGTGCCGCTCAAGGCTGTGAAAAACAAGAAGCTCGACGACGCCTTTGTGGATCAATACGTCGAGACTTTGAAAGCCGAGCTGACTGCCGGCCTCAAGCAGTACCGCAAGGATTACGCGACCTACTACAAAAACTGCAAGCGCCCCGGCTCGCCCGCGATGCGCGATGCGAACCCCACGGTGATGCTCATCCCCGGTTGCGGGATGATTGCGTGGGGCAAAAACAAAAGCGAAAGCCGCGTGACCGCGGAGTTTTACAACTGTGCCGTGGAAGTCATGCGCGGCGCCGAGGCGATTGACAAATACATCGCCCTCCCACAACAGGAAGCCTTCGACATCGAATACTGGGCGCTCGAAGAAGCCAAGCTGCAGCGCATGCCCGCCGAGAAGGAACTCGCTCGTCAGGTCATCGTGGTCATCGGCGCCGGCAGCGGCATCGGCCGCGAGGTGGCCCATCGCGTAGTGCGCGATGGCGCGCATGTTGTGTGCGTGGACATGAACCTCGCCGCCGCCCAAGCCACCGCCAAGGAAATCACCGACCAATACGGCGTGGGCATCGGCATCGCCGGCAGCGGCATTAGCAACTGCGGACCCGCCATCGGCCTCGCCTGCAACATCACCGACCGCGCCAGCGTGCGCGCCATGCTCGATGACGTCGCCCTCGCCTACGGCGGGTTCGACAGCATCTGTGTCACCGCCGGCGTTTTCTGGCCCAGCGACACCACCGGCCACATTCCGGATGACAAATGGGACTTCACCTTCGGCGTCAACGTCAAAGGCAGCTACATCGTCGGCGACGAAGCCGCCAACACCTGGCGCGAGCAGGGCCTCAACGGCAATCTTATCCTCACCACCAGCGCCAACGCCGTCGTCGCCAAGAAAGGAAGCGTCGCCTACGACACCTCCAAGGCCGCCGCGAACCATCTCGTCCGTGAACTGGCCATCGAACTGGCCCCCACCGTGCGCGTCAACGCCGTGGCTCCGGCCACCGTGGTGCAGGGCAGCAGCATGTTCCCGCGCGACCGCGTCATTGGCTCCCTCGCCAAATACGGAATCAAGTACACCGAAAAAGAAAGCGACGATTCCCTGCGCCGCAAGCTGGCCAAATTCTATGCCAGCCGCACCTTGACCAACGACCCGATCACCCCCGAAGACCAGGCCGAAGCGTTTTATCTTCTACTAACAAAACGCCTCAACAAAACCTGCGGCCAAGTCATCAGCGTCGACGGCGGATTGCACGAGGCGTTTTTGCGGTAAACAAACCCACCATAACATAATTGGTTCCCGAACACGCCGGGCCCAAGGTAGGGCGTGCTCTCCGAGCGCGCCAAGGCGGTTTCGGAGAAACCGCCCTACCTCAACAGCGGTATTCAATTAGGAAAATAATTTACACCCTGCAATGGGTGCGCTTTAATTTGGGCATGAAGCAATTCTCCCTTTATCTACTAAGCCTCATTCTGGTCATGCCCGCACTTGGCGCGGACAAGGCCACCCCCTTGCCAAAGGATTTCAAATCACTCTTGGCCTTGGCGGAAAAGGGCGATGCCGAGGCTCAGGCTCGACTGGCCAATTTCTACTACTGGGGAAAAGGGGTGAAGGTGGACAGAATCGAATCCTATAAGTGGGCATCCCGTTCAGCCAAACAAGGCAACCTCATCGCTAAATATCACGTTGCTTCTGCCCACTTCGCCGGAGTGGGCATCCCGCAAGACACGGAAAAAGCTGAAGTGCTGTACAAGGAAGCCGCGCCCGGATTGCGCGCCTTGGCCAAACAGGGAAATGCCTATGCCCAATACTGTTTAGGCCAAATGTATGGATACGGAAGAGGCGTTAACAGAAACTACAGTGAGGCATTTCAATGGAAGCTGAAAGCAGCAAAGCAGGATTTGCCTGAAGCACAGAGTGCGATTGGCGACATGTACCATAGTGGAAGGGGAGTGAAGAAAGATGAAAAGGAGGCGCTGAAGTGGCTTCGCAAAGCCGCGAACCAAAACTTGCCAAATGCCAAGGCGGTAATTGGAGCGTTGCAGAAAGAGGGCGAGCTGGGCTTGGAGAAAAACGTGGCAAAAGGGATGCAGCATTTAAAGGAATCCGTTATACAAGGAAGCCCCCTCGGAATGTTTGTTCTTGGAACTGCTTATTTATTCGAGGAATTGTCATTAGCTTCTGGTGTGGAAAAGGACATAGATAAGGGCCTTGCACTGATGCGCGCCTCAGCAAAACAAGGACCTGCGATGGCGCGATCCATGCTTGGTGTAGTATTGTTGACAGGTCAAGAGGGTGTAGAGAAAGACATTGAAAGCGGAATTAGCCTGATTCGCACCGCAGCCGTGCAAAGGGACCCCATTGCTCAATTTATGCTTGCGCAATCATATCTGGCTGGGCTTTTTGGAATAGGCAAGGACGTAGGCAAAGGATTTAAATTGCTGCAACAAGCAGCGGAAAATGGAAACCCCGACGCACAGGGACTTCTTGCGAATATTTATTATTCGGGCCAATTTGGTATTGAGAAAGATTTCTTGAAATCCTATGCGTGGAATGTCATTGCCGCAACCAACGGAGATAAGAAATCCAAGCAGGGCAAAGAATTCCTCATGAAGCGCTTAACCCCCGAACAACTCGCCAAAGCCGAAGCCATGGTCAAGGAGATGATTGAAAAGAATCCGCGACTACTGAAATGATGGTAGGGCGGTTTCTCCGAAACCGCCACGGCGCGCTCGGAGAGCACGCCCTACCTTAGGCGCCTTGCGGGAATGGGAATTGCCAATGTCGTTTACTGCTCGCAAACAACTTCCCCATCAAGTTCCCGGGTGGGTTCCGGATGGCGAAAAGTATTTCATCACCATCTGCTGCCAGCAACGGGGCACGAATCAATTATGCCACGACGAGATTGGAAAAATCATTTTCTCCTCGGCCGATCATTATCAGCAATCCCATCAATGGATTTGCCATCTTTTGTTGCTGATGCCCGATCATTTGCACGGCATTTTTTCTTTTTCGCGTGAAACGGGGATAAAGCAGATCATCGGCAATTGGAAACGATACCTTGCTCAACAGGTCGGCCTAAAATGGCAACGGGATTTCTTTGATCACCGGCTTCGCAATACCGATGAATTGGAAACAAAGGCGACATACATTTTGATGAATCCGGTTCGGAAAAAACTGTGTGATCAGCCTGAGGATTGGAAATGGATTCACCGCGGTGGGTAGGGCGGTTTCTCCGAAACCCTCGGGGGCATTGGTGGCTTGATTCCGTCCAATTTGTACGGGTTTTCCATTGGGCCCGTTGATATCAAATGATTGCCACGGGCGGGTTTCGGGCGGAGTGTGGACGGACGTTCCCGATCAACGCCATCACAGACACATTCAATTTATGAAAACATTGCATCTAGTTTCCCTCTCTCTCATTTGTTCCGCGTGGTTTGCGTCTGCGGGGGCGGCTCCGAAAGCGGCCAAAGCACCCAAGGTGGATCCCAATCTGCAAGCAGGCCAAGCGGCGTTGCGGGCGAAGGATTATCCGGCGGCGGTGGCGGCGCTGGATAAGGCCGTGGCCGCGAAGGGCAAGCGCGCGGATGAGGCGGTTTATTTGAAGGCGTTGGCGCAGTATCACGGGAAACTTTACGACGATTGCATTGGCACGTTGGGGCGGTTGGCGGCGCATCATCCAAAATCAGTGTGGCTCCACAAGGGGCGGTTCCTCAAGGCCAACGCGTTTGTGCAGAAGCGCGATTACAAGAGCGCCGAGGCGGTGTACAACGCGGAGGCCACGCGGCTGCTTTCGGCGGCGCGTAAGCAGGATGTCGCGGGGGTGATCATTCACTTTGCCGACGCGCTGGCGAAGAAACCGGCGAAGGATGACTTGAAAGCGCCGCCGCCGAATTTTGCCAAGGCGTACAATTTATACAACAAAGCGCTGGCGATGGAGATCGGACGCGACCTGCGTGATGCAGTGATGTTCAAAAAAGCGCGGGCGATTCAACAGGCAAATAATCCAACGCAGGCGATCACAGATTTCCGCGCATACCTTGTGGAGTTCGATCCGGACTGGATGGGGCCGGTGGGCAGCGCAGCGCGGGCGAGTGGAATGAAAAAAGAAAATCCCGCCGCGGCCGGAAAACATCCGCTGGCGGCGCGGTATCATTTGGCCGAGGCGCAGTTGAAGGCGAATCAATTGCCGCAGGGCCGCGTGAATCTGGAGGATTTACTGAAGCTCATCACCGCACAAAAGGCCGACGACGCGCAGGCAAAGTTGGTGGCCGATTCGCGGTGGTCGATCATCAACACATATCGAATGCCGAACGCAACCGCGCACGAACTGGAGCCAGGCATCAAGGCGGCGCGCAATTTCCTTAAACAGCACACGGACGACCCGCGCGCGGTGTACGCTGCGTGGTGGATCGCGCAGGCTTACCATCGCGTGGGGCGTTCGGATGATGCGATCGCGGCGTACAATGATTTTATCGCCAAGAAAAATCACAAGCTCCCCGCGGGCGATGCGTTGACGGCGACGATCCCCGTCAATGGCGGCACGCCGGCCAAGCTACAGGATACGTGGGAAAAAGAAGCGCTGCATCAGGTGGCGCAAATTCGGTTTGGCCAAAAGAAATACACTGAAGCCTCGGCGACGTTCCAAAGTTATATCAACAAATATCCGGACGGCCCGCAGTGGGCCAACTGCCAGCGCGGCATTATCAACGGCCAATATCAGGTGGCGATGGATGCGGTGGAGGCAAAGGAATATGCGAAGGCGCGTAAATTGTTTGAGGCGTTTTTGACGGCTAATCCGTTGGACAGTCGCGCGGCGCGGATTCTGTTTCTGTTTGGCCAAATCACGTTTCAAACTGCCGTGGATTTGGAAGAAGCCGACGGCGCGGACAAGGCCGTGGCGGAGGCCTACGGCAAAGCGATCGCTGAGTGGCAGCGGCTGGTGAGCAAATATCCGGGCACGGAAGAAAGCTCAGTAGCGCTCTATCGCATCGGGTTGATTTACGAGGAAAAACAGGGCGACCTCACCGCCGCGCTGGAGGCCTACCGCAAGCTCACCTGGGGCAGCAAAGCCGGCAGCGCGCGCGCGCGTAGCGATGATGACCAAGCCTTCGTTGGTGTTGCAAACTGAGAGCAAGTTTCGCACGAGCGAAGCGGCAACGGTGAAGCTCAGTTCGCGCAATATCAAAAAGGTGACGGTGAAGCAATACTTCCTCGACCTCGAAGCGTACTTCCGCAAGACGCACGCCATCGGCAATATCGATCACCTCGACATCGCGCTCATCGAGCCGGATAAAACGTGGGAAGTGGAGATCGACGACTACGCCGATTACCGGCCAAGTCAGCAGACGATTGACGTGCCCTTCGCGAATGAAAAAGGCAAGGCGGGAGTGTGTTTGATTAATGTCAGCAACCATGATTTTGAAGCCACCACGCTGGTCATCCGCAGCGACCTCGACCTCATTCTCAAAAGCTCCCGCAGCGAGGCGTTGGTGTTTGTGGAAAACCGCCGCACTGGCAAGCCGGCCGCTGATGTGAAAGTGCTGTTCAGCGACGGCAAAAAAGTGTTCGCCACCGGCACCACCGAAAAGGACGGTGTGTTTCGCGGCAAATACAAAGAGCTCAAAACCGACGGCAACCTGCGCGCGTTTGCGATTGCCGACGGCCACGTGGCGGCGAATCTCGTCGGCCTCACGGGGCTGCAGTTTGGCACCAGCCTCGCGGCGAAGGGGTATCTGTATACCGATCGCCCGGCGTATCAGCCCGGCGAGGCCATCAAACTGCGCGGCATCATTCGCGATGTGAAGGACGGCGCGTACACCGCGCCCGAGGGCAAAGTCTATCTTGTATCCGTCAAGGATGCGGCGGGCCGTTTGATTTGGGAAACGGAACAGAAGCTCGGCAAGTTCGGCACGTTCCACTCGCAACTGCGACTCGATGACCGCGCCGCGCTTGGCAACTACACCCTCACCGCACGCGAAAAAGCAGATCCGGCCATCGCCTATTCCAGCACCTTTGTCGTGCAGAAATTTCAACTGGAAAAAATCCGCCTCAAACTCGAGACCGATCGCTCCGTTTATTTCCGGGGCGAAACCGTGGAACTCACCATCAAAGCCGAATATTATTGGGGCCAACCCGTAGCGGACAAAACCATCAGCTACTACCTCCCCGATGGTCGGCATCTCATCGCCAAGACCGATGCCACCGGCGAACTCAAAGTGAAGTACGACACCTCCGGCGGCCAAGCCGGCACGACGCTGCGCTTCACCGTTTCCATCGATGGCGAAAATGTGCAGTCCGTCCACAACGCTTTTTTGGCACGCGAAGGCTTTACCGCCACCGTCGCACCGAGCCAACCGCTGATGCTCGCGGGCGAGCCTTTCGATGTCAGCGTCACCACCAAAACGCCCGACGGCAAACCGGTCGGCAAAGAACTCACGCTGCTCGTGTTGCAACGCCAACTTGCCAAGCCCAATCCCATCCTCAACGCGCTGCCCAGCCGACCGGCCATCGTACAACGCGTAGAAGAAACCACTATCGAGGAATACAACATCACCACGGATCCCAAGACCGGCAAAGGCACCGTGCGGCTCACGCTCAAGAAAGGCGGCTCCTATGTACTCCGCGTGGCGGGCGAGGATCGCTTTGAACAGACCGTCACCGCTGAAGGCATCGTGCGCATTTCCGATGAGGAAGACGCCACCAAGCTGCGCTTCTTTGCCGATACCGACACGCTGCAAGTCGGCGCCGCCGCCAAGCTGCGGCTGCACTCGCGCCTCGAGGGCAGCCTGGCGCTGCTTACCTTTGAAGGCGATTCCATTATTGAACATCGCGTGGTGGCGTTGAAAAAAGGCTTCAACAATCTCGATCTCGATGTGGATCACGTGCACTTCCCGAACTTCACCGCGTGCGTCACCGCCATGGACGACCGCAAACTGCGCGTGGCCCAGCGCGGCTTCCGCGTGGAACGCCAACTCAATGTGACGGTGAAACCCAAACAAAAAACCTACGATCCCGCCGCCGAAGCCGAGGTGGTAATTACGGTCACCGATCAACTCGGCAAACCCGTCGTAGGCGAGCTGAGCCTTGCGTTGGTGGATGAGGCGCTCTACGCGCTCTACGGCGACGGCACGCCGGCCATCCGCGATTTTTTCCAAAAAGATGCCACACGCAAATCGGATTTTCACATCCACAGCTCCAACGGCTTTAAGTACACTGCCATCACCCGCAAAGTGCTCAAGGAACTCCTCGACGAAGCCGCACGCCTCGAGCGCAAAGACAAAGAGCGCAGACAACTCACCATCGCCACCAAGCGACTGCAGGAACAACAACTGGCCCTCGGTCGCCCGCAGCTCAGCAACGAAATGGGCGAGTCATTAAAAAAAGCACAGGAAGGCCAACAGAGGCCCCAGCCGACAATGCCAATAACCGGAGGCAATAAATTATCTTCCGGACCGGCGTCTATGCCCACCCCCGTCGCAGGCGGCTTCGCAAGCGGCGGATTTGGAAATGGTCTAGGCGGGATGGCCGGTAAGGGCGGCGAAAAAGGGAACAATCCTTCCGGCTTCTTTCCATTTCCCAATGCTGTTGCCGCGGGGCGGCACAGTCTCTCATTCAATTCGGACGGCATAAAAAACAACATTTTTTTTGCCGGCCGTTTGGGAGATTTAAATGGGGATGGCGATGGGGGCGGCGAGGCAGTAGATCCCGTCATCCGACGCGAGATGGCCGGTGCGGGGCATTGGCTGCCGGCGGTGGTGACGGATGCCAAAGGCCATGCCACCGTGAAATTCACGCTGCCAAGCAGCGCCAGCGATTGGCGGCTCACCGCGCGCGGGGTCACGGTGCAAACACTTGTCGGTCAAGCCACGGCCAATGTGGTGACGCGGCAGGATTTTTTCGTGAGCCTCAAAGCGCCCGCACGGTTGCAGGAGGGTGACTCGCTGCGCGTGCTCGGGCGCGTGCATAATCTCACCGACTACGAAGGCGACGTGACGCTCACGCTGCGGTTGTTGGGTGGCGAAAAGTTTGACCAAGTGCTGGCCACGCGCGAGGCCGCGGTGAAGGTCACCAAACAAAACGGTGCGGAAGTCCTACTCGAAGCCATCAAAATTCCAATGAGCGCCACAGTGCGATTGGAACTCACCGCCACCGGCGGCGAAGACCACGCGGACACATTGGCACGCACGTATCCCGTGCGCCCGTGGGGGCTAGAGTTTACCGCGCAACAGGGCGGCGTTGCCAAGGGCGATGCCACGGCAAAGGTAGCACTGCCGGCCAACCGCCGCGATGGTTCACAGTGGATGACCATCACGGTGGGACCGAGTATGAAACAATCGGTGATCGATATGGCGCTCGGCAACGCCATTACGCCGTGGGCCAAGGGCGGCGGCAATCGGCGTTATTGGATCACCGAACCGCAGCGCATTGGCGGGTTTACAGGCAGCGATTTGTTAGCCGCGGTGAGCGCGCTGGAATTTGCGCGCAAAGCCAAGGCCAGTCCCACAGAGTTGAACCGACTGGGCAATCGCATCCGCACGTTGACCGGTTCACTGGTGGTGAGCCAAGAACGCGACGGTGGCTGGGTGTGGCGCGCGCGCGGTGCCGGCTCGCACTGGGGCGTCACGGCCACTTCCTTCTGGGCCCTGTGCGCCGCACGTAATGCAGGCATTCCCGTGCATGCGGATACCATCAACAAGGCACAGAATTTTTTGCGCACGCAATTCACGCGACTCGGCGCGCGCGATAACGATGCGAAGGCGGTTTTGCTCCACGCGTTATCGGTCAACAAAGCGGCGGAATTCGCGCACGCCAATCGGCTTCACCGCGAGCGGAATACGCTGAGCGCCCCCGCACTGGCGTACACGGCGCTGGCGTTTGTGAATTTGGATCGCAAAGAATTTGCCGGTGAATTGCTCGATGTGTTGGCCCAAAAACTGGCGTCAACCAAGGTCGGTAACAAAACGCTGCTCAACTGCATCGGCGTACGCAACAACACGTGGACCAGCGAGGAAACCGAAACCACCGCGCTCGCCGCGCTGGCATTTATGCGGGCGCGTCCGGCGGCCAATGAAATTCAGGGGCTCATCGATTATCTGCTCAATCGTCGGGGCGCATACGGCTTTGCCGCCGCCAAAGCGCGCGGCACTGCGGTGGCCGCGTTGGCTGAATTTTACGCAAAAGGGAAATTCGCCGAGGACGATTATGAGCTGACAATTTTGGTGAACGGCAAAAAATTTGAAACGCTCAAAGTAAAGGGTAACAGCCAAAGCATCTCGCTTGCGGTGCCCACGGAACTATTGGCCGATGGCGAAAATTCGGTGGACTTCCGCCTGAACGGCCGCGGCGAATTTGCCTACGCAGTTTCGCTGCGCGGCTTTTCCAAAAATCTGGTGGACCCCAAATCGTGGACGTATCCGGCTGTCGGCTCGCGTCGGTTTTATCATATGCCGCTGGAGTATCGCGGCAAATCCATCGGCGTAAACAGCAGCACGCAGGTGAAGCACATCGAAATCGGCCAGCGCGTGCGCGTGAATGTGGATCTCACGCACTACTCATCCTCACGCGATTTTCGCGGCTACAAAGTGGTGGAAGAATATCTGCCGGCCGGGATGATGCTTGTGGACGGTTCAATAAGCGGCAGTCATAAGCACCATGAAATTGATGGGAACAAAATCACAATGTATTTCCCAACCGGCCACACGGCGAATGATTTTAGTTATCAACTCATCGGCTACGCGAGCGGCGAATATCGCGCCTTGCCCACGGTGATTCGCGATGCGGTGAACACCAGCCGGATGCGCATCGGCAGCGCGGCCACGCTCACGGTGCTCGCGCCGGGTGAAGCTTCCGACGATGTGTACACGCTCAACGACGCGGAGCACCTCAAGCTCGGCAGTTTGAATTTCGCGGATGGCAACTACGCCGAGGCATTGAATCATCTCGCCGCATTGCGAAAGAAAAACCGCGGCTACTCCGAACAGAATGTGTGCCGGATGTTGCTGTGGATTTACACGAGCAAAGACCGCTACGACGCCGCGCAAGTGATCGAAGTCTTCGAGGTGCTGCGCGAGCGGTATCCGTCACTGGAAATTCCGTTTGATAAAATCCTGATCGTCGGCCGCGCCTATCGCGACTTGGGCGAATTCGAGCGCGCGTATCTCGTCTTCCGCGCCACCATCAATGCGAGCTTCATCAATGACGTCAACGTCAGCGCCGTGCTCGAGGATGAAGGGCAGTTTCTCGGCTCCATCGATTATCAGGAAGATCTCTGGCGCGAATACCCGGATACCGCCGAGGCCGGAAGCATGTTTTTTTCCATCAGCCAAGCGCTCTATCTCAAAGCGCCCACCGCGCATCAGCTCGCCGCGCAGGAACGCAACGTCGCCATTATGCGCGGCGGCAAACCGGTGCGCCAAGCTGAGCGCAAGCCCGAACGCATCGCGATGCTGCGCGAGACGATTCGGTTGTTGCAGAGTTTTATGACGTTGCATCCGGAAAACCCATTGGCCGATGACGCCGCATTTTCAATGGCCAACGCGTTACTGGATTTGAAGCAATACGATCTCGTCATCAAAACCTGCGGGCAATTCACCGAGCGTTTCCCCGAGAGCGAATTCTCCAGCGGCTATCAATATATGATCGCGCTCGGTCATTTTTGGAAACACAACCACGCCAATGCCCTCAAAGCCGCCGAGCCTGTGGCCATCGGCAAAAGCAAGGACAAGAGTTTTGCAGAATATATTATTGGCCAAATCCACCACGCCGAAGGCGACGCCGCCAAGGCGATCGAGTGGTACGCCAAGGTGAAGGCGCAGTATCCCGACGCCAAACAGGCCATCGATTATTTCGAAGAAAAACGCATTCAGCTCGAAGAGGTCAACATCTTCCGCCCCGGCAAGCCGGTCGAACTCACGCTAAAATATCGCAACATCAAGGAAGCCTATTTGCAGGTGTACCGCGTGGATTTGATGAAACTTTATTTGCGCGAAAAGAATCTCTCCAAAATCACCCAGGTAAGCCTCGCCGGCATCGCGCCGCTGCTCGAAACCACCGTGATTCTCGGCGACGGCAAGGATTACATCGACAAAGAAAAGGCCGCCAAACTCGCCGTAAAAAAAGACGGCGCGTATTTGGTTATTTGTCGCGGTGACGATCTCTTCACCAGCGCGCTCGTGCTCGTCACGCCACTGAAAGTCGAAGTGCAGGAGGATGTCGTCAGTGGTCGCATTCGCGCCAACGTCCGCGATATGGTTGCCAAAAAATACGTTGCCGGTGTGCACGTCAAAGCCATTGGCAGCAGCGACAGCATCTTCAAGGATGGCGAAACCGATCTGCGCGGCATCTTCGTCGGCGATGGCCTCAACGGTACTGCCACCGTCATCGCCCGCGACGACCAAAATCGCTACGCTTTTTATCGCGGCAAAAAACCTCTCGGCAACGCACGGGCCACCGGCGGCCAACCCCGGCCCAAACCCGCCACCAAAACAAAGGGCCTCAACTACCAGCAAAATCTGCAAAACCAAAACGGCATCATCCAGCGCGGAAACTGGCAAGGCTACGACACCTTCCGCCGCGGCAGCAACCGGGGCGTCCAAATTCAACAAGTGAAGTAAAGTGGCACAAAACCCCGTCCAACACGGCATGCGTAGTTTGCTTTATGTGGGATTGATGACCGCCACGTGGGCTTCCGCCCGCATCAACGTCACCAGCCTTCCGGGCCGGGACTCGGTGCAGCTGACTATTTACAACAGCGCCGACCTCACGCTGGTTAAAGAAACACGCATGCTCACCTTCAAGAAAGGCGCCAACCGGCTGGAGTTTTCCTGGGCCGGCACGTTGATTGATCCCACGAGCGTCGAGTTTCGTCCGCTGCAAAAGGCCGATCAAATTGACATCCTCGACGTGCGATTTCCTCCGCGGGTCACGAATACGCTCGAGTGGAACATCCGCAGCGAAGTCGCCGGCGAAGTGGAAGTGGAGATTCGTTACTTCACCAGCGGCATCACGTGGAGCGCCGATTACGTTTGCGAAGCCAACGCCAACGAAAACCAAATGACCTTCGCCGGCAACGTCCGCGTCACCAACAACTCCGGCGAAGATTATCCGAAAGCACAAATCCGATTGGTCGTCGGCGTCATTCGACTTGTCGAGAGCATCATCAATCTCGCCCAACAAGGCGGCGCTAACCAACCCAAACGCGATGCCGCGAAAGATCACTATGCCTATAAGGAGCTATTCAGCCGCACCGAAAAAAACCGCGACCGCAACGAAAATGAACGCAACGGTGGCGTCGCCAAAGAAGCCCTTGGCGAATATTTTCTGTACACCGTGGGCGGGCGCGACACGATTGCCAATGGCTGGAGCAAACGCCTTCCCTCATTCAACACCGCCG
>JACKQG010000303.1_pt1 | contig 57541 bp, 50 predicted proteins | sample 8237621 | NCBI WGS metagenome assembly JACKQG01 (sample SAMN15677084, study PRJNA649215) | marine metagenome | biome: marine; feature: Black Sea; material: saline water; isolation source: suspended particulate matter (SPM) from the Black Sea western gyre | collected 2013-06-09/2013-06-10 | depth... | reverse complement strand
CCGCAAAATGCCCCGTACACTTAGTGTCGGGAAAATTGGTAGTCAAAAAAACTTTGTGTAATTCGTATTTATCAGGTTTTTAAATTATTATGAGCGGTTTCAACACTATTTACAAAAATGGATATGAGCTCATTAACAACCTCCTAAATCCCCCTTTATTAAGGGGGATTTTTTAGGCAATCCACAATTTTTAATGGGGGCTTTCTGTGCCCTTTTTATTCCACATTTATTAAGGGGGACTTTCTGTACCCTTTTTATTCCCCCTTGTCAAAGGGGGCTGGGTGGTTATATAAAATTTCAAAATCAAAAATAGTTAATCCTTCCCGTCTGCCGAGGGCGGCCCTCCAAAGGCGGGCAAGTGTGCAAAAAAACATTTTAGGTGCGGATTATTGCGATGAACCAAAAGGCAGAACGAAAATCGTCCTGCCTTTTTTTGTGAGGAGGGATGAGAAATTATGCAGTTGTTTTTTGTGGCGGTTTTACGCCGGATATAATTCCGGCTGCGAGCAAACACAGTACTCCGCATATAATGAATGCTAATGGGAAATTCCCCATGTCGCCCAATTTTCCGCCAAGGATTGGACCAAATATTCCGCCGATACCATAGGCAAGGAAAACCCAGCCGTAATTCTGACCGACATATTTTGTACCGAATGTATCAGCTGTGATTGTCGGGAAGAGAGCAAAATTCCCGCCAAAATTGAATCCGATGAGTGTAGCACCCAAAAAGAGAAGTGCAGGAGTTCCTGCCATCCACTGGAAGAGAATAACAAAAACTCCCTGAGTTGCCATCATGAGAACAATGGAGTTTTTTCGTCCAAGTTTATCACTGATTGCGCCCCAGGCGATCCGTCCGAATCCGTTAGCTAGCGAGAAAAACACTGCCATCGCTGTCCCGGCGATTCCTGATGCAACGGCTTTTTCGATTCCTGATGCTTGCAAAGCCTGCATCGGGAAAAGTTTCATGAGACCAATGCTCATCAGTCCGGCGCTTGCACCAAAGGCAAAGGTCAGTAAAATCATATAATATTGCGGTGTTTTTAGCATTTGTCCACTGTCAAAATGAACCTCGCCGTTCCCGGTGGGAGAATTGGCAGTTGTTTCAGAAGGAGTCCATCCTTCGGGCTTCCAGCCTTCAGGAGGAAAAACCATCCAAAAACTGCCCACCAGAACCGCGATAAAAAACACGACTCCGTAAATGGTAAAGGTGGAACTTAGGCCATAAATAGAAATCAGACTTCCCCAAGTACCCGCCAGTTTGACCCAGAGGGTCGCCCCGAAACCAAATCCTGCTACAGCCAGCCCGGTTATTAACCCTTTTTTATCCGGGAACCACCGCATACCGACGGCAATCGGGACGACGTAAGCCAATCCGATTCCCGAACCACCGATGATACCGATAAAGATGAAAATGAGCCAAAAACTTGTTCCGCCAAAAAGACCGGCAAGTAAGTATCCGAGTCCAAGAACGATGCCACCCGATATAGCTAATTTTTGTGGTCCGATTTTCGGCATCAGTCGTCCGGCGATGACCATCACAATGGCAAAGAGTGCTAATCCTGCCGCGAACACTGCCTGTGTTTCGGTTTTTGTCCAGCCTGCTTCGACCAGCGGTTTAGTGAATACTGACCAGGCGTAAATGGCGCCCAGACAAAGTTGAATGAGAATTGCGCCGACGACAACCAGCCAGCGATTGGAGAGAGTTCCTCCGCTATTCATGATGATAACCTCTTGAGTTTTAGGTTTGTTGTTGGATTAATAATGGTGAAATAAATCATTTCCGTCTTTGTTGTTTTCTGCCAGATAATAGTGTCTGTTTCTGAGTATTAAAATTATAACAGGATTAATATGTCCGAATTTAATCAATAAAACAAATTAGATTGAAAAGAAAAAGTACAGATAAAATAAATATTTAGCTTAAAAAATCTGAGAGAAACGGAGAGGTTGAAAAGAGGAGAAGAGATGAGGTACCCGATCACCCCCGTACAAAACACGGGATGCAAGCACGCGGGATGTAAACACAAGCACACGGGGGGTCTCCACTACGTTACGACAATCACTACCTCGTGTACCCGATTGATTCAAAAGGATTAACTAAAATAGTCGTAACATTTTTCAAGTGCCCGCCGATTCGTTTTAAATAACGTGCGTAAAGTGCCACTGCAGCAGTCTTTTTCTCAGAACCAAACTCCAACTCACCGGAAATAATTCGATTTACGATAGAGTCCGAATGACCCGAAACCTCTTCTTTATATGTCGCAAGAAGTGACTTGGCTATATCAGAATCTTGGGTATGAATTGCCTCAAGCGTTTTGTCAAATCTGTCTAATACTTCATTTTCTACTTCATGAAGATCTACAGATATATCTTCTGCTATTAGTCGTTCCGGCTGGTTAATTGCAAGGTCAAGGATGTTTTTTGTGTAATCCCCAAGCCGTTCTATATCGACAACCATATTAACCAAAATTAATCCATTGGCAAGGTCAGACGTATCTTGGGAAACGGCGTAGTGTGTCAGGACTTTTCTTCGGACATCACGGTGAAAGACGTTGATTTCCTTATCACGTTTTTTCAGAGCGATCAATGTGTTAATATTGCTGCCTTCACGCAGATATTTTACCGCCTGCACAAACATCTCTCGGGAGAGCTGCAGCATTTCGTAAGATTCCTTCCAGGCTTGTTCAAGCAAACCTTCGGATTTCCAGAGATTTAAAATGTCGCGAAAAAGTGTCATGATTTACCTCACTATGAAGATTAAGAATAATGGGATTAAGAAGAAAACAATAATTATGTATAGAATTGGGAAAATTCGATTACGGATTGCCAGTTCAGCGAACCATTCTGCCAGGCGTGCGGGTGTATGGCGTATCTTTGGAATTGGCCAAATTAGAAGAATTCCAAAAATATTGAAAAGTAAGTGTGAAAATGCCACCGCCAATGGAGCATGAGTGCCGGCAACAAGGCTTGCTAAGAGGGCAGTTACCGTCGTACCGATATTTGCTCCAAGTGTGTATGGGAAAATCTGGCGAAGATTCAAAATCCCTGCACCTGCCAACGGAACGACTAACGAAGTTGTGATGGAACTACTTTGAACAAGAACAGTGATGAGTGCTCCGAAAAGCATGGCACGAATCCATGTTTTGAAAATGTGGGAATCAAAGAACGTCTCTAATTTGCTAATGACCAGGCTGCGGATCATCACCGTTAAATATTTTAACGACAAGAACAGCAAGATTAGTGCAGCGATGAGCAGAAGCCAATATGCATCGATTATTTCCTGCTGTTTAAATAGATCAGAAATGAAGTGTACGGCGGGTTTGGTTATCGTTTTTACGGGACTATGGAATGTAATGGTTTCCGTACCAATAAAAAACCCGGTCAACCAGTTTGCGGTTTTGCTGATAAATCCGGTGTAAAGCTGTAACGGGAAGAGAATTATAACTGCAATTACATTGAAAAAGTCATGGACAATTGATGCAGAAAATGCCCTTCGGAATTCTTGTTTATTGATTATATGCCCAAGAGAAACGATGGTGTTTGTAATGCTGGTTCCGATGTTTGCCCCCATGATGTACGGAACGGCGGCGGCGACTGCAATGCGCGGGTCATCTCCGAACGTTCCGGCAGCGACCATCCCCACGACGAGAGATGTGGTTGTGCTGGAACTTTGAATCAGGCTGGTGGCAAGTATTCCGATAAAAAGACCGATGAGCGGACCAGCAGAACTATTGATGAGCGTTTCGGCAAAGCCTTTTCCAAGTCCTTTGAAAGCGGAACCGATCATCCCAATGCTGACCAAAAACGTGTACAAAATAAACAAAACAGCAAAAACCTTCAGAACATTCATCCAGTTCTGATAAACAGAAGGTCGTGATTGAATCGGCAAGTTATTCATTTATCATCGTTTCGAAGATAAAAAAGTTAAAGAGAAAAAAGAACGTTGGAAAAACAAAAAAATAAAATTACAGCTTCATTTCATACATATCTGTCAACGAATAAACATGTTTATTCAAAACCCGATTGAACCGTTCAGGATTTACGGTTGGTTTTCGGAGTATCCGTTTACAGAAGAACTTTTGTAAGGTTGTACTGCTGGTTTTCGAATAGAGGATTAACGCATACTTCGAGAAATCTCGAATAATAAAATCGAATATTTGATCTAAAAGATCATGGTCTAAATCATCCATGATGAATTTTTCGATGATGAGCTGTCCGTACACGACGAGCGTGAACAATTCACCTAAATTTAGCAGAAAATCGAAATCTTTGATTTGTTCTTTATTCGGTCGCGCAAAGAGCAATAACTTCTTTAGCGTGGCGATCTGTTTTTTAACAATACGGATATTCGGTAAATCTACACTATTGTATGCTAGACGATAATCATGGAATTTTATCTTTCCCAAACCTTTGGTTGCGCCTTGGTTAAACAGAAAATCGTCGTTGGACGGTTCATCTCTAAGCGGTGTTTCAGGGAAAGATTTAGGACGGAAGAAATAATTGGCCATGAACTTGATGATTAGCGCCATATTTACATGGATGGTTCCTTCCAATTTCGGGAGGGCACGGATATCCCTGGCGGCCATCTCAAAAAACATATCCTTTTCAAATCCTTTAGCCGCGATGACATCCCAAAGCAGGTTGATTACCTCTTCGCCTTGCATAGTCACTTTCATTTTCACAGTCGGATTGTAGAGAAGATACCGCCGGTCTTTTGGAGAAGCAGCACGCATATAATCGGAGGCACGTAGCGCAAACAACTTCATGGCCGTCAACCGTGAATATGCATCGACGAACAACTGTTTGATATGTGTAAAATCGGTTACAGTGTGCTTGAATAAGTTTCTGTGAGCGGCGTGATTCAGCGCTTCGTAAAAAGCATGGGAGCACATTCCGATCGATGCCCAGCCCAAATTGTATTTACCAACGTTCACTGTATTAAGGGACATATCCCAAGCATCACGACCTTTTGCTAAAATATCTCCTTCACTGATCGGGTAGTCATTTAGATTAAATTCTGCTACATAGTTTTGGGAGTTGCATATATTTTGCACACATTCATATTTGTCGTGATTCGGATTTACAACAAAAAACACATAATCGTCCGTATTTTCGATTCGCCCGAACGTGGAAACCAGCGCTGCTTCATTCCCGTTCCCGATATAGTATTTGTCTCCTTCGGCAAGATACGTACCGTCCGGCTGGGGTTTTAGCATCATGTCAGATGCGTAAATATCCGCACCATGTTCTTTTTCAGAAAGCCCGAAAGCGAAAATTTCTCCCTTATCCAGCAGATGAGCAGTTTGGTTTTTTACATAATCATTTTTGCTTATCCAAATTGGTCCCAGTCCAAGGACGGTGACCTGCCACGTGTACCAATAGGCCAGACCGTAAAATCCGAAAATCTCATTCAGGGCGACATTGCGATATGTGTCCCATCGGGAGTTTTCATTTCCGTAATCGCCGTGAGTGAGAAACGTCGCAAACAGTTTTTCCTGTTTGACAAAATCCAAGAAGTCGGCGTACCACACGCGTTCGTGGTCATCGTCTTTGATTTTTTGTTTTCCTTTGGCTTCAAACCACCGAACCGTTTTTAATAACAGTTCTTTGGTGTGCGGATCAAATTGGTCAAAGGTTTCTGTTTTTGGATTGAGTAACATCATGATATCTCGGTTCTAGGGTTTTTAAATAATTCAGCCCCTGGAAAAGGAGGAACCAAAGGCTGAATTCGTTCATTCTGTCTTGCGAAAAACCAATGATTAATTTCGGAGCGGTTTTCCTTTCTTCAGCATAAAGCGTATTCTGTCTTGCGATAGAGGTTCGGCCGCCAGAGAAAGGAAAGCTTCCCGTTCAATGTCCAGAAGATATTGCTCGTCCACTTTTTTCGTGAGCCCGGCTTTTTCACCGCCTGTCAGCACGTAGGCTAGTTTTCCGCCAATTTTTTCGTCATGATCGGAAATTACACCCTTTGCCTTAAATCCTTTCAGTGCGGCCGTCATTGCTAAACGTCCGCCTGTGCCTGGGAGTTTCAAGTCATCTCGATATGTTGGCGGTGTGTAACCCTCTGCGATTTCGATAGCTTTTTGTTTTGCCGTCCATATGCGATGGTCATTATTCATGACGACCGTATCTGTTTTTAAAAGGTAACCCACGAATTTAGCTTCATCTGCACTGGTAGCAACCTTAGCAAATCCGATAGTTTCAAAAGCTTTTTGTACAATAGGAAAGACGTTAATCATTCCTGTCTTCCCACTGTTTTCCATAAGATTTAGCAAAAGTCTGAGATTTCCCCCTGCCCCCGGAATAACACCAATGCCAACTTCAACTGCACCAATGTAGAGTTCAGCAGAAGCAACCCGGTGAGCTGCGGGTCCGATAAATTCAAACCCACCTCCAAGGCAGAGATTGAATGGGGCAGCGACTACAGGGGATTTGGAGAAGCGAATCCTTTGGGTGAGATCTTGAAATACCCTAATGGTGGTTTCCAATTTTTCCCACTGTCCCGCCTCACACATGGATAAGATTCCGGCAATATTGGCTCCGGCACTGAAATGCATACCATTATGACTCATCACCATGGCTTGGTATTGACCGGAATCCAATCTGTCCAAACCCTCGCTAATGATATCAAGTACGGATCCGTCAATTGGGTTAAGTGTCGGCTGCAGGATCGAATGAAACTCAACGTTCAAAATTCCGTCTCCCAAATCAATAAGACTGGCACTCCAGCTACGTTTGACTAGATTCCCGGCAGACTTACGAAGCGTCAAATTGATGTTTTTCTCGTGGGAAGGTTCAGTAGTTGTTGATTTGGAGAGGAAATCAAAATACGTTCGGTTTTCACCATCAACACCGTAGAATGAAGTCTGTCCTGATTTTAACATATCTAAAATAGATTGTGGGACTTTTTTCCCTTCGTCCAGCATCCGGTTTATCGAGCGTTCAACTCCGATAGCATCCCAGATTTCAAAAGGACCCAGTTCCCAACCAAACCCCCACTTCATTGCATTGTCTACATTGATAATATCGTCGCTAATTTCAGGGACACGATTGGCGGAGTAGATGAGAGTTTGGGACAAAACTTCCCAGAAAAATTTTCCGGCTTTGTCTTCACTCCATGCCATTGCAGCAATTTTATCACCGGTTTGCTGACGATCTTTTGCAAGACGAAAACCATCAAACCGAACTCTTTTTTGTTCTTGATATTCACCCGTTTCAAGGTTTACAGACAGGATTTTTTTATCCTTGGTTTTCTGGTAAAATCCTGCTTTAGATTTTTGCCCCAGCCGACCGTCTTTGATTAACAAGGAGAGGATATCGGGAATCTGAAACATCTCCCTGGCTTCATCGTTTTCGCCTCGGTCGTAACCGGTTTGCGCCACATGCGCCAACGTATCCAGCCCAACAATATCGGCAGTGCGAAAAGTAGCACTCTTTGCCCGTCCAACGACGGTCCCTGTGAGTTTATCTACTTCTTCGACAGTCAGCCCCATATTCTGAGCGGTGCGGATGGTTGCCATCATTCCAAAGACACCAATACGATTTGCGATAAAATTTGGTGTATCCTTGGCGTGGACGATCCCTTTCCCTAGCACCTTTTCACCAAAATCAACCATCGTATCGTATACGTCATCGGCGGTATCCTGTCCACGGACAAGTTCCAAAAGATGCATATAGCGTGGCGGATTGAAGAAGTGAGTAATCATGAAGCGTTTCTTAAAGGATTCCGGAAGGACGGAAGTCAAATCAGACAGTGGGATACCGGATGTATTGGAGGTAATAATGACTGATGGCCTCAAATGAGGGGTCATGTTTCGGTACACCGTATGTTTAATGTCCAATCGTTCTGCCACCGCTTCCAGAACCCAATCTACTTCCTGGAGTTTTTCGATGTGCTCATCGTAATTACATGGAGTAACTAACGACGCATTTTTTGGTTTAAATAAGGGAGCAGGTTTTAGGGAGGTCAAAGATTTCACTCCATTTTCTGCTAACTCTTGAGAAATGTCAAACAAGAGCGAAGGGATACCGGCATTAGCCAAATGTCCGGCAAGTTGTGCGCCCATCACGCCTGCACCAAGGATGGCAACTTTTTCAATTTTTTGTGTCATGATGGTTTCTCCCGGTTTTAGGCTGTACGTTTAATAATGGTTGCAATTCCCTGTCCGCTGCCGATACACATTGTGGCCAGTCCCAATCCGGCGTTTTTCTGTTCCATCACATTGAGGAGTGTGGTCAGAATTCTAGCGCCCGAACATCCCAGCGGATGTCCCAATGCGATCGCACCACCGTTCAAATTGATTTTATCGGTAGGAAAACCCCCTTCGCGAATCACGTAAAGTGATTGAGCTGCAAATGCTTCATTGAGTTCAAAGATATCGATATCATCCATGGTAAGGCCGGCTTTCTTCAATGCTTTTTCTGTGGCAGGGATCGGCCCCATTCCCATACGAGTCCAGTCTACGCCGGCAACGGCACGGGAGACAATTTCGGCACGTGGTTTTAATCCATGCTTTTCGGCGAAGCTGTCACTCACCATCAGGATGGCAGCTGCCCCGATAGAAATTGGGCTGCTGGAGGCAGGCGTGACCGTCCCGTCCTGAGTAAATGCAGGGTTCAGGCTTTTAATTTTTTCCACATCCGGTTCACGCGGACCTTCATCTTTATCCACGGTATGCTCACCGTAAACATCGATGGGAATCAGCTCGTTATCAAATTTACCTTCAGTGGTTGCTTTCAATGCTTTTTGGTGAGACTCGATAGCAAATGTATCCTGATCTTCCCTACTGATGTTTCCATCCTCGGCAAGAATTTCGGCGGTTTCACCCATCCCGATGTAATACTCCTGCTCGGCTAATTCAGGATGAAAATCGGGGGCAAATCCGCCCATAGGAACGGAAAACATATCTTCGACACCTGCCGCAATTCCGACATCAATATCGCCGACTTCGATGGCAGTAGAAAGTTGGTGGAGGGCATCCATGCTGGAGCCGCAAAAACGGTTTACGACTTTCCCGGGGACTTCTTTCGGAAGCCCGGACAATATGGCAACGGATCGACCGATAATCATCCCCTGTGGACCTTCGGGGAAGGCACATCCGACGACAACGTCTTCGACCATTTCCGGATCGAGATTAGGGTTTCTTTTGAGGAGACCTTTGACCACTTGAGCGGTAAGGTCATCCGCACGGATTCCGACAAGTTTCCCATTTTTAATTCCGATGGGGGAACGGACTGCATCAATGATGAGTGATTTATTCATGAGATTCTCCTAGTATGAGTATGTTTTTCTTAAATAGGCGTGTTCTGCGATATCCCGTTTTAACCCGATGATATCGGTTTTGAGCAACATTCTTGCCTGGAATTTTCGTAGATGATCGATTATGTTTTCTGACAAATGACCTTTGTAAATTCCGTTTAATCCGGTTAAGGCCTTATTGAGAAGCCGGATAATCATTTCCGCAGTGTACACTTTGGCAATATTTTCGATAGTTTTTTCGCTGATACCGGATTTTGATGCTTGTTGTGCGCGAACAACCACACTTTCGGCAGTGTAAAGATCGGTAAAGATATCTGCAAGGATTTCAGTTAATTGCTGTTCATGTTTTAGATCCTGACCAAACTCACACAGGGCTTCATGGAAGAGGTAAAGCGCCAACCGCTTCCCGGTTTCAATCGCATCAGCCTCATGGGCTAAGTGATGATCGTTTTGCTGGGGAGGAGTTGCAAGGAATTCATCAACATTCAGTGTTGCGTCTCGCACTCCCAATTCTTCGAGTAGTGTTTTTTTCATCATGTACCCTGCAATGATTTGCCGGTTGATTTCGTTTGTGCCTTCCCAAATCCTATCGATGCGTGTGTCTCGAAATGCTCCGGCGATGTGGTATTCTTCGATAAAACCATATCCGCCAAGGACTTGTATTCCGGTATCCGTACAGATAAAAAAGGATTCACTGCCAAAGACTTTTGTCATGGAGAGTTCGATGGCAAATTTTTCCATGGCTTCCCCGACGTGAATATGGTACTCGGGATCGGACTTGTCCAAAGTATTGATTTCATCCTGAACCATCCCAATTGTGCGGTATATCATGGTATCGGCGGCATAAGTTCGCACAATCATATCCGCTATTTTTCCACGGATAGCATCAAAGTGAGCGATGGGTTGTCCAAACTGACGTCGTTCTAGGGCATATTGTACAGCAGTGATGATGACCTCTTTACATCCGCCAAGGTCAGCAGCAGCAAGTTTAAACCGCCCCAAATTTAGAGCATTGAACGCGATTTTCGCTCCTTTACCGACTTTATAGAGAACATTTTCTACCGGGACTTTACAGTCGGTGAACGTCAGGGAAGTCGTAGAAGATCCTTTCATCCCCATCTTTTTTTCTTCAGGACCTATCTCAAATCCCGGGGTGCCCCTTTCGACGATAAATGCGGTGAATTTGGTTCCGTCCACCTGGGCAAAAACGGTGAAGACCTCAGCCCAAGATCCATTGGTGATAAATATTTTTTCGCCATTTAGGATGTAGTGTTTTCCATCTTCGGATAATATAGCTTTTGTTTTCCCGGAAAGTGCGTCAGATCCTGCGGAGGGCTCGGTAAGTCCGTAAGCACCCAGCCATTCCCCGGAAACAAGTTTTGGGAGATATTTGGCTTTCTGTTCTTCTGTGCCAAACCAGACAATCGGCAGTGTCCCGATTCCGGTATTGGCGGAATAGGTCGCCGTAAAAGAGGCACAGAAACCGGTGGATAATGCTTCAGCCACAATGGCGGATGTGATTTTATCCATTTCCATTCCACCATATTTTTCCGGAACATCTAACCCGACCAGGCCCAATTCGCCCAGTTCTTTCATAAGTTGGAGACTGAGGTCTTTATCTAATTTTTCCAAATCTTCCTTGTTTGCGAGGATACGATCCGTGGCAAATTCTTTTACCATCATTTCGATATCTTGGTGTTCTTCGGAGAATTGTTCTCTTGAAAACACCTTGGCTTCTGAAATAGGGGTGATTAGAAATTGCCCACCGGTTTGAACGTGTGTTTCATTGCTCATATTGATCCCTTGTTAATGTGATTTTTTTTGTAATCCAGCTAAAATAAAGTCGGTAATGGTTTGGATGTATCGCCGGGGAGTGAGATCATTAACATCGAACAGTGTAAACCAAATCATCCCCTCAATATTAATCATGATGGACAGAGCGGTTGCTGTGATGTCAATATCTTTGAACTCGCCTGATTTTTTCCCAAGTTCTAGAATTTTTTGGATAAGATAAAGAAAATCCGAATAAACTAACTGAAGTTTTTGATGAAAATCTTCGTCTCGTCCGGCTAATGACCAGAATTCAAGTAACGCTTTAAATACAACTGTGTCAGATTCATACTGTGCGATAAAAAAGTTAAAGAGGTCCTTTAACTCGTCAGCAGCAGGGCGTTTTTCCTCGACAATGTGATTTAAGGTGACACTGTACCGATGCACCCAGTGATCGACAAGAGCAAGATAGACTTCTTTTTTGGATTTATAATACCAATAGATAGCGCCTTTACTCATCCCGGATTCTTTGACGATATCATCGATGCGGCTACTGTCATATCCTTTTTGTACAAGGACACGCAAGGCAGCATCCAGAATTTGCGCTTTTCGTTTCTGTTGTTTATCCTGATTCATACGTAAACTAAACCGACTGGTCGGTCTAGTTTACGAAGAAAGATAATATGTGTACAAGAAAAAAGAAAAGAAAGTTTGATATAGGATTGATTAAGTCGTAATTTCTTTATTGGGAATGGGACGCAATAACAAATATAAGTAACACGTAATGGATACGAGGGAGACTTCATCGTGAAAAAAATATCAACGAAATCGGGGATGGTCCGGCAATGTGGAAAGTGCAATAAGGTCCATATCGAAGTGGGCTCAACCAGTTTGAAAATGAATATCAATGAATTTTTTAAATTGGGAAAATATATCTTTAACTTGAACGTTGAAAAACTAATCGAAAAGAAAGGGTATGGCGGGAGAGTGGTTCTGGCATTGGTGGCAGATTCAATCTATATGAAACTCAACATCGAGCAATTTACAGATTTGAGACTGATGGTTGAACAAACGGTGACACAATTGAATGGAGAATTACAGATGTCTCAGGGCGATACCGATTTTGAGAAATTCAGTGATATTATGCGCTCCCCCGAATTTAAAAACCTGCCGAATTAACTTCCTAGATCAAAACCGTGGTATGGCTATGGAACGGACTGGTTGTGTCAATTCAGATGCTGACAAGGGTGGTGCAGTCAGAAAACAGTTTTTAAACCCGAATTCATACACCTACTCGCACATATCAAATCTGATAATCATTCGTAACCAAGTATATAAAACAATGTAAATTCTCTGCCTAAACCAAGAAACACAAGCAATGATTATCCTAAAGAAACCAATCCAAATAATCTTAGCAGCCGTGATTTTCAGCGGATGCTACTTACCAATAAATCACCGGACAGAGGATACAACTGCAATCACAGTCCCGGAACTGTATGACCATATTGCTTTCCTCGCATCTGATTCTCTGAAAGGACGCAAACCCGGTACGAAAGAAGGCAAAATTGCCGCAGAATATATAGCGGAAGAATTAGCTCAATTAGGGTTGCTCCCGATGGGGGATGATGGCTTCCAGTATTTTGAAGTAGTAACATCCATTAGCCAGGGTGAAAATAACAGTATTGTCTTTTCAAATGAAACATTCCGATTGAATGAAGATTATGTGCCGTTGGCATTTTCATCGAACAGTTCACTCTCTGCCGAAATAGCGTTTGCGGGATATGGATTTGATTTTACAACGGACAGTATCACTTGGGAAAGCTATGCTGATATCGATGTGACCGACAAATGGGTAATAATTTTACGCGGGGAGCCGGGTGAAGATGAAGCGTTCGATCAACACAATTCACTCCTGAAAAAAGTTATGGTTGCCAAAGACAATGGAGCGGGAGGGGTCTTATTCATCTCCGGCGAAAATTTTGACATGGAAGATGAATTGATACCGTTAATACACAATCCCGGCCAAGCGGATGCCGGATTATCAATCGTTCAAATAAAACGCCCTGTAGCGGATAAAATACTAAAATCATCCGGGAAAAATATTGCTGAACTTGAAAAAACATTAAGCGAAACACAAAAACCGTATAGTTTTTTACTTAGCGAAAAGATTGCGATTTGTACGTCAGTGAAAAAGAAAGAAGTAACCACTCAAAATGTGATTGGGATGCTCCCAGGGGCTGATCCAATCCTGAAAAATGAGATAATCATTTTAGGAGCCCACTATGACCATCTTGGCTTTGGCGGACCGCATTCCGGTTCCCGTAAGCCCGATACGGTCGCTGTGCACAACGGCGCAGATGATAATGCGTCCGGCGTAGCGGCCATTCTTGAGATCATCGAAAAGATTGCTCAGCGCAATCAACCGCTTAAGCGCAGTGTGCTTTTTATGTCGTTTGGAGCAGAAGAAATGGGGCTGATTGGATCGAAGTATTTTACCAAAAATCCGCTCATTGATTTGAACGATATACACCTAATGCTCAATCTTGATATGGTTGGCAGGTTGAATCAGGAGACAAAGGCGTTAACAATCGGCGGAACAGGAACAGCAAATGGATTAAGTGACAAAATCACCGCATTAGCTCAAGGACATGACATTGTTGCAAAAACATCTCCCGGCGGAATGGGGCCGTCCGACCATGCTAGTTTTTATATCGAGGATATTCCTGTGCTGTTCTTCTTCACCGGCGTCCATGAAGATTACCATACACCGGCAGACGACACAGAGAAGATCAATTTTGAGGGGGAAAAATCAGTTGCCGATTTTGTCAGCGACGTGTTGGTGGGGTTCGCCAATCAGGATGATAAATTGGTGTACACAGAAGCCGGACCAAAATCACGTCCTTCCGGTCGCCGCAGGTTCAAAGTCACACTTGGAATTATGCCCGATGTTGCATCAACCGAAGCTAATGGATTGCGCGTTGACGGTGTCGTCCCAAACCGCCCGGCTGATTTTGCAGGGATGAAGAAGGGAGATGTCATCATCGCCATGGATGGTAAATCCGTTAACGGAATTTATGAATATATGCATCGGCTGGCAGATTTTAAACCCGGGCAACGGATTACCGTTACCGTTCAGCGTGGTGAAGAAAACATTACACTCATTGTAGAACTGTGATGTGTAAAAGTCTGGTAAAATTTTAATAAAAATGTAGAAAGGATGTAACCAATGAAAAATCAAATTATCTTTTGGATTATGGCGATTGTTATTACACTCTCCTCCGTTATTTATCAGCGGAAAACGGGCCCGACCTATCCCGTGAAAGGTTCGATCGAAATTGCGGGTCAGGCGGTAAACTACAAATTACTGCGGAGTCATAATTCCACAGACGATGCCGTCATACGAATTGAGACTAACGGAGCAGATATCTCGGGCGAATATGACTTTCGCCGGTTTCGAAGCCATGACGAATGGCAAATGCTTCCGATGCAAAAGGTGAATGGCGCCTTAGAAGCGTCGATACCAAAGCAGCCCCCGGCAGGAAAAGTGATGTACAGGGTTCGTTTAGTTGACGGCGAAAATACCCGGTATGAATTAACCGAAGAACCGGTCATAATTCGGTTCAAAGGTCCGGTGCCCGCAACAGTATTGATTCCGCATATTTTACTGATGTTTACATCCATGTTTTTCGCCAACCGCGCCGGAATTGAGGCATTAGCCAGACACGAACGCCAATTCAAATATGCATTAATCACGATGCTCACGTTGGGTCTCGGCGGATTATTGATGGGACCCATCGTTCAAAAATATGCTTTTGGTGCGTATTGGACGGGATGGCCTTTCGGGCATGACCTGACGGACAACAAATCTGCTGTGGCATTTATTATGTGGGCGGTGGCGATTTGGCGTTTGAAAAAAACACCGGAAACAGCATGGAGATGGGTAGTGATTGCGGCAATCGTGCAACTGGCGGTATATCTCATTCCGCATAGTGTGCTGGGTTCAGAGTTAGATTATACTGCGATGGAAAGTTGAGGAGCAATCTCTAGTGCAACGAAACCCCGATTGAGAAACGTATCGGGTTTTGCAAAGCCTTCTTATGTTAGAAACACATCAACTCTTCTACCCATCTACTCATAAACTCATATCACAAGGATTTCTCAAATGAAAAAATTCACCTACATGCTACTCGGACTTAACACGATTACATTAGCCGCTCATTGTTCACGGGCAGGGTTGGGTCTTTTGTCTATATTGGTTTTACTCATCCCCTTTGTTCTGTTCCATAAAAACAAAATATCCATCCAGATTGTGCAAGTGTTTATGGTGCTTGCGGGGGCAGAATGGATTCGTACCACTCTTCACTTTGTTTCTCAACGGATGGATACCGGTGAGCCGTGGCTACGATTGGCAATTATTTTGGGGATTGTCGTCGTTGCTACCTTTGGTTCTGCGTTTTTGTTGAATCGTGGCCAGTTCAAAGATATATATAAATAGATTAAATTTTTCACAGATAGTGTTGAGCTAAACCTTTCAAAGGTTTTCTCGTTCGCCTGTATTTTGGAGGAAAATCTTTGAAAGGTTGTGACCTGGTATTAATGAAATTGTCTGTTTCTAGATTCTGATTTATCCCACTTTTCCCCTAGATAAAATAGACAACGCGGTTTGTAATTGATATACAGTATTAGTCGTACCTTCTTTGCTGTTTAAAATACCATAAATTGACAATTGGCAACAAAAAAAGTACAAAAATGAATCATTTCACAGATACAAACTTACATGGCGGAATAAAAAAAGCGATTACAGAATTAGGTTTTGAGAAACCAACACCGATTCAAGTAAAAACAATTCCTCATTTATTATCTTCAAAACAGGATGTTATTGCTTCTGCAGAAACAGGAACGGGTAAAACCGCTGCGTTTGGACTGCCGTCAATTCATCTGACGCAAATTGAAAACAAAATTCCTCAAACCTTAGTGTTGTGTCCGACAAGAGAGTTATGTGTCCAAATAGCACGAGATCTGACTAATTATTCAAAATATACAAAAGGCATAAATATTGTCGCTGTGTACGGCGGTGCAAGCATCGATACGCAGATAAAAAAATTAAAAAGTGGCGTACATATTGTCATCGGCACACCGGGAAGAACGAAAGATTTGATCCGACGAAGAAAACTGGACATCAGCAAGGTTGAGCGTTTAATCCTTGATGAAGCAGATGAAATGTTATCCATGGGATTTAAAGAAGACCTTGACGACATTTTATCAAAAACCCCGCAAGAGAAGCAAACACTTTTGTTTTCGGCAACCATCTCAAGCAGAATCGTCGCCATGACAAAAGAGTACATGGAGAATCCATTGGAAATATCTGTAGCACATGTTAATAAAGCTGCCGATAATGTTAGCCATATTTATTATATGGTCCATGTGAAAGACCGATACGAAGTGCTGAAACGTATTGCGGACAGCAATCCTGAAATCTACGGGATCGTTTTCTGCCGTACTCGCAGGGAGACGAAAGAAGTCGCCAACAAGCTGATGCACGATGGCTACAATGCGGATGCAATCCACGGGGATCTGTCTCAGTCGCAGCGTGATGAAGTGATGGGAAAATTCAGGCGTCGTCGTTTGCAAATGCTCGTTGCCACGGATGTTGCCGCTCGAGGTTTGGATGTAAGCAGTCTCACACATATCGTCAACTACAATCTGCCGGATGACTCTGAAATTTATGTCCATCGGAGCGGAAGAACAGGACGGGCCGGAAAAAGCGGGATATCGATTGCCATTGTTCATACACGGGAAATTCGAAAAATTAAAGATATTGAAAGAATATCGGGGATCTCCTTTAAGAAAGAGCTTGTTCCAAACGGGAAAGAAGTTTGTCAGAGACAATTATACTCTCTTATTGATAAAATTGAAAAAGTAGAAGTGGATGAAGCGCAAATCGAACCATTTTTACCTGCCATCTACGAAAAACTGGAATGGCTTGACAGAGAGAAACTTATCAAACATTTTGTTTCTGCAGAGTTTAACCGATTCTTATCTTATTATAAAAATGCCAGAGATATCAATGTTGTCGGAGGAAAAAATCAAGACCGAAAACGAAGCAAAGATGAACGGCGAAAGTCATCATTTGCCAGACTGTTTATTAATCTTGGTTCGAAAGATCGACTGAATCCTGTCAAATTAATGGGGTTGATTAATAAGGCACTTGGATCAAAAAATGCTGTAATCGGCAAGATTGAAATTCTGAAATCATTCTCCTTTTTTGAAATAGAAGAGAGCGTAACAAACTATCTGATCAAGGCATTGAAAAAAGAAAACTATGATGGCGTGCCGTTACTTGTAGAAGTGGCAAAAGGAAAGTCGGGAAAGTTCTCTTCATCAAAGGAAAAATTCTATGACAACAAAAAAGGTGAGAAAGACAGATTCCGTAAGAAGCGAAAAAATCGCAGTAAAAACAAAGGCCGTCGGAAATAAAGAATGAGAAAAACTAATTTTAGAAATATTGCGATTATTGCTCATGTAGATCATGGCAAAACCACACTTGTTGACGGTATGTTAAAGCAGAGTGGAACGTTTCATGCGCATCAGGAAGTCGAAGAACGCGTCATGGATTCGATGGATTTGGAAAAAGAACGCGGAATTACAATCACGGCAAAAAATACCGCTATCCATTATAACAATGTAAAAATTAACATTATGGACACTCCGGGGCATGCCGATTTTGGCGGCGAAGTTGAGCGGAGTATGAATCTTGTGGATGGTGCGTTGCTACTGGTAGATTCCAGTGAAGGACCGTTGCCGCAGACCAGATTTGTTTTGAAAAAAGCATTGGATAAGAACCTTCCGATTATCCTCGTGATTAATAAAATTGACCGTTCGGATGCACGGGTGGATGAAGTCGTAAATGAAGTATATGATCTGTTCATCGACTTAGAAGCCACAGACGAACAAATTGAATTTCCCATCCTCTACACCAATGCGAAAACCGGCGTAGCCCACAATGAATTGAACGATAATTCTGACGATTTAAATCCACTTTTTGAAACTATTTTAACGAAAATTCCGGGACCGACAGCAGACGATAACCACATCCCGCAATTTCTCATTACCAATTTGGATTATGATTCTTATGTTGGACAGGTGGCAATTGGGCGTCTGAATAACGGCACACTGGAGATGAATAAATCTTATGCTCTCTGCGGGAAAAACGGGAACATCCATGATCAAAAATTTTCGGCGTTATATACGTTTAAGGGATTAGAAAAAATCAAAGTTGAAGCGTTGGAAGCCGGAGATATTATTGCCGTCGCCGGATTGGAAAACATCACCATCGGAGATACGATTTCTGCCAATGATTCACCACAGCCCTTACCACGGATTCAAATCGACGAACCGACAGTTTCAATGCTGTTTTATGTGAATAACAGTCCTTTTGCCGGCAAGGAAGGAAAATATCTCACAACCCGTCACATTAAGGACCGACTTGAAAGGGAGATCTTAAGTAATGTGTCTTTACAGGTTATCCCGACTGAACGAACGGACGTATTTGAAGTACGCGGGAGAGGTGAGCTTCAAATGGCGGTGTTGATTGAAACCATGCGCCGTGAAGGATATGAGTTCATGGTTTCAAAACCCCAGGTGATTACCCATGTAGAAAACGGAAAAACCATGGAACCGATGGAGCATGTCTTTTTAGATATTCCGGAAGATAAAGTCGGAATTATAACCGAAAAGTTATCTACCCGAAAAGGAAGAATGACCAACTTAGTTAATCACGGGCATGGACGTGTGTCGATGGAGTTCTCCATCCCATCCAGGGGATTGATTGGGTTTCGAAGCCAGTTTTTAACGGATACACAAGGTGCCGGAATAATGAACAAATTATTCGATGGCTATGCACCCTGGTTTGGAAGAATTCCACAAAGAATCAGCGGGGCACTTGTTGCAGATCGTGACGGAAAAGTTACCACGTACGCCAGTGTCGGGATGTCGGACAGAGGAGAGTTGTTCATCAGCACCGGGACAGAAGTATATGACGGAATGATCATCGGTGAGCGAAACCGTTCCGATGATCTGGCGGTGAACATCACGCGGGAGAAAAAGTTGACCAATATGCGCGCTGCCGGTTCGGATAATACGGTGACACTTCGCCCGCCAAGACTGTTGTCGCTGGATCAATCCATTGAATTTATTGCCGAAGATGAATTGGTGGAAGTAACACCCAAAACTATTCGTTTGCGAAAGATGGAATTAGACAAGAACAAACGTAACTCCCAGCGCAAAAGAGAAAAATATGCGGAAAATTGATAGAAACAGTGAGTGGGAGATGAGGAGAATTCTGATAAATTATTCAAGATAAAGAGAACGGGTAGGAACCCCTTTCCGGAGTGGGCTCATTATTGTTTTATTATTTATTAATGCTATTGCAACTTATTCTCAATTACATATAAATTCACTTCAATAATTGGAGTTGAAATGAGTATTTATCGCAAACCGTTTGTTGGAATTACTGCCTTTATCGTGGTGCTGTTCACCATGCCGTTAGGTCATACACTTATGGTCTTGGTAGAAAAAATCTTCGGTGAGGGATATCAATATCCTGCCGCAACGGCATTGGGATTTAGCGGGGTCGCGCTGCTTGTGATCGCATTTAAGAAAAATGAAGAAACCCCTGCAACGTGGCTTGGGTTTTTTGCCGGTATCCTCATTTGGACCGGATGGGTGGAATTTTCCTTTGTCTATTTCGCTGAGCATTTATTTGTAGCGCCTTTAGTGGAAAACGGTGAGGTCGTTACTAAGCCGGAATATCTTATCCTGCCATCTTCGCTCGGGCTTTTTATGGCCACGGTCTTGTATTTCTTCTTTCGCCGTGAGACGCGATGCAATTTCTTTAACTGGTTTCATCGAAATCTGAAGATGGGACTTCAGCCCACCGATGCGGGGCGAAAACGGAATTTTGCCATCATCACCGCCACGGAAACCGTGTACATCCTCTGGATGTTTTATATCCTCTTAATGATTGTTTACGATAATCGCCTTTTCGGAGATTATCATCCTGCGACTTACTTTGTCTTTTTCGGATCATTGGTTTGGTCGCTGTATTTGTTTATACGGCTCATTAAATTCCAAAAAACGGCGCGGGCGATTCGCTATGCCATTCCGACGGTCATTATTTTTTGGAATAGCGTGGAGATCTTGGGGCGCTGGGGATTTTTTAAGGAGATCTGGGTAAGCCCTTTGGATTATTCCCTTGAAATGGGCTTGATATTTGCGGCATTCGTCGGTGTGACGGTTTTAACGATTTTGACACCGGAAAGCTCTAATAGTTTTAACAAAAATTAAACCCATAATTATAGCCTGATTAATTCCCCGTAGCAAAACACGGGATTGAAAACATCAGCCACGAAGAACACCCTGCCCGACAAAGAATGCAGGCGGGCCAGCCTCGTAAGGAGGAACGACTGTACTGGGGCGCCTTTTGTGGCGAATAATCCAGGAAAGTTTCATTGGTTAGTTTATGTTTTTTTGTATTAATATTCGACCCATCATTCGAATAATAAACCGACAAATCGAAAGAATAGAGATTTTATGATTACTGAAAGAAAAAAAACTGAGCGGGAAGCTCGAAAAAAACTCATCATTCAAAGCGCATTATCTGTCTTTAAGGAAAAGGGATTAGAACACGCCACGATGGATGAAATTGCTCAAAAAGCCGATTTTGGTAAGGCAACTTTATATTATTATTTCAAATCGAAAGACGAAATATTTAATACAATTTTATTTGATGGGTGGCAGTCATTATGGGAGGGCATCGAAGAGTATATCGTCCAAACTGAATCCCCGCGTCAAACATTTATTGTCATCTTGAAAAAATTAGCAGAGATGGTGAATGAGAACCGGGCACTGTATGAATTTTTATTTTTTGCTCCACAATCCCTGCCGGCTTCAGAGGGGCAAGAACCGGGATGGAAGCAATTTCAAGTACGACTGTATAATACACTTCTTCAGTTAATTGAAGAGGCGATGGACAAAAATGAATTCCCGAAAATGGACAGTCATTTAGTTCTCAAAGCACTTGGGGGTGTTTTCCACGGGATGATATTTTGGGGAGCAGATCGTGAAAAAATCACTGAAAATGCTATTGAAATATTTCTCGAAAAATTTATCAAAACCCATGACTAAGTTATACAAAACTCTCATCACAATCATTTGCTTTTTACCGATAGTATTATCGGCAGACACTTTTACTATTCAAGGACGAGTTACTGACGAAAAAACCGGTGACCCGCTGCCCTATGCCAATATTTACTTTGAACAATCGGATTTTGGAAGTGTCTCTGACCTATCCGGAGGTTTTCTATTGTCCGGGATTCCATTTGAGACCGGAATTTTGGTTGTTTCAATGATGGGGTATAAGACCGTGAGACGCAAACTGCAATTTCCGGTGGAGAACTATTTGGAAATAAAAATGCAGAAGGATTTGATTGAAATGTCTTCTATCGTAGTAACAGGAACGCGGACGGAGCGATATTTAAAAGACGTTCCGGTCACTACTCAAGTTATCCATGGAGAAAAGTTGCAAACAATGGGTGGATCTGATATATCAAAAATACTTGGAGAATTCACCGGCGTTGCTATTGTTGAAAATCAGTTTGGAACTGGCATAGAGCTGAATGGATTTGATGCGGATCATATTTTGGTGATGGTGGATGGAATGCGTATGATTGGGCGGACAAACGGTCAATTGGATATATCACAGATTGCAACGAATCAAATCGAAAGAATCGAAATCGTCAAAGGAGCAGGATCCGCACTATACGGGAGTGAAGCCATGGGCGGAGTGGTCAATATTATCACAAAACAGCCCGGAAAAAATATTACCACATCGATCACCGGCGATTTTGGGAGTTACGGAAGAATGAACGGAAGTGCCTTCTTGATGGGTGGAATTCAACATTGGGCGTCTAAGGTCTATGCGGGATTTCGAAAGTATGGGGGAGACAACGTCAATGCCAACAGTTTATGGGAAAACGGCAGTCAGTATGATAAGTATAATGCAGGTTTCCATGTTGAGAAAAAACAGCTTTTCGGCGGGATTGTACGATTGACTCACGACTCGTTTTTAGAAAACCAAATTCTGAACAACGAAAATATTTTCGAAGATGTTACCGATAATTACCGCGGGATGACGCGAGTTGAGTATGAAGCAAATCGCTCTTCAATTACATACACAACCGGGGTGGAATATTCTCACTACAACCATCTTTATGAGCGATTTGTAATTTCATCCGGAAATAAGCGCTCCAGCGACCGAACGATTGATGATTTATTTCAAGCTGATGCAGTCTTTCAGTTTTCAGTTGGGAATCATCATTTGAATGGGGGGGGTGGGTTCATGGGAGAATCCATCGAGTCTGCTAGAATATCCAAAGGGTCCATGTGTTCTGATTTATCTTATGTATTTGGTCAAGATGATTGGGAAGTCACCAAGCGAATTACGCTACTATCCGGATTGAGGGTGGATAGTCACTCTTTATACAGCACGTACCTTTCCCCGAAAATTGCCATCATGTATAAGCCCGAATTATTTTCGAGAATCCGTTTATCCTATGGCCGCGGTTTTCGAGCTCCAAGTTTTAAAGAATTGTTTTTGGATTTTACATATTTACAGGTTGGCTACCACATTCGTGGCAACCCGGATTTAGAACCGGAAATATCGAACAGTTATTCTTTGGATATTGAGAGATGGAATTCCGGTCGATACCATAGTCGGATCAATCTATTTTATAATCACATTCATAATCTCATAGATTATGTCTCGGACGGGTACGATGAGCTAAATCTACATCAGTGGAAAACAGACAATATTCACCGTGCAAGGACACAAGGAATGGAAATGGATTTTACGTGGTTTTTCACTCCGAATGTAGAGTGGGCTGTGGGTTACAGCTATTTAGATTCATGGGATGTAGACAACGAAAGTCCGATCAACCTGAAAGCGAAACACAAGGCAAATTCCGGCTTTCGATGCCTACTTCCATTTGAAATATCCATGAACGTCAGAGTTCAATATATCGGTGAACGTTACTATGGTGAAGAAGGATTAATGGAAGGTGAGCTTGTTGAAGAATGGTTAGACGATTATATGCTTTTGCATACAAATTTCAGTATTCCCGTAATGAAGTATTTTGAACTGAATGCAGGGGTAAAAAATATCACGGATGTTTATGACGAAGTATGGGGACCCATGCCGGGGCGAGAATGGTATGTTGGTCTCCGGATTAAAAACGAATAAAAAAAGGAACTAAAATGAAAGCACTATGGATTACACTGCTGGGAGTCATGTTACTGGCGGTTGCCTGTGAAGAAGAAAATAATGATGATATATTGGAGTATAATACGTATTCAACGATAAATGTGAAAACAGAAGGATCGGAATATTTCACATTTTCAACAAACTCCGGGGTGACGGACTCCTCCGGTTTATATGACCTCGAATTCTATTCGGTGTCTTATACGCCTCCCGGAGCACCGTTCCCGATTAATGATCCACGAATTGGAGCAGGAGAAAATATCACGATTGCTGCGGTGAATGCCGGTAGCTTAGAGATGGTATCTGAGGTCCCTGACGCCGAAAGTTTTGTCTCTGGTTTTACCACAGAAACGGATGCGTGGTATTATATGACAGATTCACATATGGTCTTACCGAATGATTATGTTTATGTCGTAAATACTGCCGATGGAAAGTTTCCGGCATTTGAAGTCACAAATTACTACGACGATCAAGGAAACTCAGGTTCGTTCACGATTCAATGGAAATATCTGAGTAACTGACCTTCTCTATCCTCCGGGGGGACTATCCCGCCGGAGGATATTCGTTTCTCTAATTTATAAAAATCCTTCTGTAACTTTAATGCATTCTATTTTATCAAAAAATCTAAATTTGGAGAATTAATAATGAGTGAAATAATTAACAACCAACAGAGACGCATTGAGATTATGAAGAATCTGGTTCGCCAGCTTCATGACGGCAAAGCCCCCGAAAAAGTGAAGAAGCAGCTGGAAACCATGTTAAAAGATGCGGATTATTCCGACGTGTTCAAGATGGAAATCCAGCTGATTGAAGAAGGAATTCCTGAGGAGAGCATTCAGGACCTCTGCGATACGCATACTCACGTATTGAGGAAACAACTTGACCTTCAGGAAACACCGGAAACCAGTCCCGGCCATCCAGTGCATACATTTGTCCAGGAGAATATTGCGATTACCGAAAAAACAGGATTGGTTAAATTGTTGATTTCTGAGATGGATACAATGGATGCTGCTACTGACGCACTTCCGAAAATGCGGGAAATCCAGCAGCACTTAAATGACCTCATGGATGTAGATAAACATTATCGCCGTAAGGAGAATTTAGTCTTTCCGTATTTTGAGAAAAAAGGTGTCCCCGGAGTCCCTGCTGTGATGTGGGGCAAGGATGATGAAGTCCGCAATCTCTTGAAAACGACCATTGCCGGCTTGCAGGGGATTGACAGCATCACCGGAGCGGAAGCCAAAGCGTTCAATCTGCTGGCCGTACTCCCGGCGGTTGAAGCAGCGGATGAAATGATTTACAAAGAGGAGAAAGTGTTTTTACCCACCGCACTGGATCTGCTAACCGATCAGGAATGGTATGAAATTTATTCTCAGACGATGGAGATTGGATATTGTTTGTACGTTCCGGAATTTGAATGGATGCCGGATGGGATTGACAGAGACGTAATTAACGCTCCAAAGATTGACGGTAAAATACAAATGCCGACAGGAGCCTTTACCTTAGAAGAAATGATTGCGATGTTCAAGACACTCCCCTTTGATATGACTTTTGTTGATAAAGATGATAATGTCAAGTTTTTCAGTGATAGTCCCGAACGGATATTTGACCGTACCCGCGCTATCCTCGGGAGAAAAGTCCAGTATTGCCACCCACCGTCTAGTGTGAATATCGTCAATAAGATTTTAGAGGATTTTAAATCCGGCGCACAAAACCAGGCGCGGTTTTGGATCAATATGGGACCGAAGCTAATTTACATTGTGTATTATGCTCTTCGCGGTGAAAATGATGAGTATATGGGAACATTGGAAGTTACGCAGGATTTGACCGAGATCAAGAAAATCGACGGAGAAAGACGGTTGCTGACATACGACAAGAAAAGTGTTTAAGTATTCAAGTGTTTAGGAAAAGACAAATTGATATTAGAGAACTGATAACGGATTATTGATAACTTAAATATTCTCTGTAGTCTCCGTGACTCAGGGGTAAAAAAAAGGATAAAAAATGGAAATACTACCAAAAACAAAATTATTTGATATTTTTCAGGAATTCCCGGAATTGGAAGAAAAAGTGATGGATATTGCACCTCCGTTTCGGAACCTAAAGAATCCGGTGCTGAGACGAACCGTCGGGAAACTTGCCACGATTGAAAAAGCCGCCAAAATCGGGAAGCTGGATGTCATGAAATTTGTAAATATGTGTCGAAGAGCGGTAGGTCAGCCCGCTCTTGAAATTGACGATGAACCAAAATCTGTTGAACTTCCTGTCGGTGTGCCTGATTGGGTGCATGGTGATCCTGTTCACACCATCAACGGAACCGAAATGCTGGAACAAGGGGAACATCCATTGCAGCTGGTGAATCAGACAATGAGCGAAATCAAAGAAGGACAATGTATTCTACTCCAAACCAATTTCCACCCAATTCCAATGATCGATGCCATGGAGCAGCAAGGCTATAAAGTATATTATACTGAATCAGAAAATCAACACCTGACCTTTATCGGAAAATAGAAACATACTCATGTGTTGGAGCGTCAACGTGTCAGGGGTGCCAAGCTCTCTAACACGGTAGCCCCCGAACAGATTAACACCTTAACACTCTAGCACCTTTTTTTTGTAAATTCCAGCCGGTTTTTCGTACGAAATTCCGGTGACTGGAATGATCCTTATTATCGACAACTACGATTCGTTTACCTACAATCTCTACCAGCAGATTGAATCGCTGGGGTTTTGTACCCGCGTGGCACTGAACGACCGGATTACTCTTGATGAAATTCGGAGTCTGGCTCCGAATAAGATTGTCATTTCACCCGGCCCGGGGATGCCGAAAAATGCCGGAATCAGCAATGATGTGATTCGTACTTTTTATAAAGACATTCCGATCTTTGGTGTATGCCTTGGGATGCAGTGCATCGGAGGAGTCTTTGGTGCAAAAATCCGTAAAGCCCATAGACCGACCCACGGGAAAATCCGGAAAACATTTCACAATAATACCGGGATATTTCAAAATCTCCCCACTCCATTTGATGCGGCGCTCTACCATTCCCTTGCCGTGGATGATGTCCCCGATGGGTTTATTCTTAGCGCACATGGAAAAGATGGTGAGATCATGGCGATTCAGCATAAAACATATTCGCTTTCCGGTGTGCAGTTTCATCCCGAATCCTTTATGACGGAAGTTGGCGATGATTTGATGAGGAATCTCCTCCATGGATAAACGTACGTTCCCGGCCACGGATATCAGATCCATATTCCGTATTGTGTCGAAAACAGAGGTTAATCCGGTTATGCTGTGGAGCAGTTCGGACTCCGGCTGGAAACGGATACTAGCCTTTAATCCTGCGGATGCGTATGTTTACCAATGCGGGACGGGCGGAAACACATTAAGCCGGTTTGTGGAGAAAAACATCGGAAAATTACTGGTGGGATATATTTCGTATGATCTGGGGATGGAGTTGATGAATGTCCCCTCACAACACTCACGAATTGATTTGCCGGACATCTGTTTTTACGCCTACGATAATTGGGTGAAATTTAACGAAAGGGAAACGATTGTACATTTTACGAATGAAGAATTTTGGTACCGAATTGAAGCAATAATTCGAAAAGACCCTCCCGAATCAACCGCCGTGGTGTTACCGCATTTTGAGACGAAAATAAAACGAAAACAGTATGGCAAGAATTTTCGCCGTATCATCGATCACATTCTAAACGGAGATATTTATCAGGCAAATTATACACATCAGTTACACGGAGTGTCCAAAGCCGAACCGGTAGATATATTTCTGAACCTATTGAAAAATAATCCGGTGGATTTTGCAGCATTCATCCCCACAAAAGCCGGAAATGTGATGAGTATGTCTCCGGAAAGATTCATTCGTATCAAAGATCGAAAAATAATTACCGAACCGATTAAGGGAACACGTCCAAGATCTGATAATGATGACAATAAAATGAAACAGGAATTACTGAACAGCGAAAAAGAAGAAGCCGAACTGTTCATGATTACCGATTTATTACGGAATGATCTGGGAAAAGTTTGTAAGATTGGCTCTGTGAACGTTATTGAGAAAAAGGGATTGAAGAAACTCCCGGCGGTTTGGCATACATTTTCATCAATTGAAGGCGAACTGAGGGATGATATTTCTCCGATTGAAGCGTGGCTGTCCATGTCTCCGGGTGGCTCGATAACCGGCTGTCCGAAAAAACGGGCGATAGAAATCATTGATGAGCTAGAGGATGAACGCCGCGGAGTCTATACCGGATCGGTAGGAGTGATTTATCCTGATGGTGAATTGGATATGAATATTGCCATACGAACTGTGGTGCAGGAAGGGAATCGGTTGTCGCTGGGTGTTGGCGGCGGAATTACACTGGGCTCAAATGAAACCGATGAATTTGATGAAACCATGGTAAAAGCTGAGTCTTTTAGGGAATAAGAAAATACGGAGATATGGGAATGTATAGTCTGAGGAATTGGTGGGAGACAACTTTCGACTTTCCACCTCGATACGGTTCTCAATCGGGGTTTCGTTACACTAGGGATTGCTCCTCAACTTTCAACTCTTTTACCCGTCTACTCATTTACCCATTTACTAAGAATTAGGAGAACAACATGCAGGTAATGATCAATAATCGAATGGTCGAAGAAAAAGAAGCGATGGTGAACATATTTTCTGATGCTGTGATGTATGGTGCCGGTGTGTTCGAAACCATGCGGACCACCATAAATCGAAAGATATTTGGTTTGGAAAATCATTTGGAACGGCTATTCTCATCGGCTGAGAAAATTGAACTCTCTTTGAGATATTCCCGGGAAGAGGTTGGGCAAATGGTAAAAACGATTGTCGCTGCATCAAACCATGACCTTCAACGACTGAAAATTGTGGTTACACCTGATGACTGCATTGTGATTTCTTCTAAACTTGAACCGGACTCATCTACACTAAACGGAGTAAAAGTGATGAGTGTTGTCCAGCAGCGTTCACTGCCATCAGTGAAATCACTGTCTTATCTTGAGTGCTATTTGAGTTATCAGAAAGCCAGAAAAAACGGATATTTTGAGGCGATCTTGACCAATGAAGCCGGGAATGTTTACGAAGGCTCCCGGTCTAATTTATTCTGGTTTATTGACGGAATTTTATACACAAGAAAAGGCGATGTATTGCCGGGGATTACGCGTAAAACCATTTTGGAGATTTCTCCGTTCCCCGTGGAGTATAACACCATTACGCTGGATGAACTAAAAAAAGCGGATGAAGTTTTTCAAACCGGCAGTATCTCCGGGATTGTTCCCATTATCCAAATTGATAAGACAATAATCGGGGAAAGCACTCCGGGTGCTCGGACAAAAGAATTAATGCGGATTTATGAAAAACTTTTACGATAATCAATTTATAGTATTGGACTGCCTGCCTGTGTCAATCCACTCCACATTTACGGTATCGAAAACAGCCCGTCAAGTGGTCATTCACCATTCCTGCCGCCTGCATGAATGCGTAGCAAATTGTCGTACCGACAAATTTAAACCCACGTTTTTTTAACTCATTGCTCATCGCATCCGATTCCGGGGAACGGGTCGGGATTTCTGCTTCAGTTTTCCACAGATTGGTGATTGTTTTACCACCGGTAAATTGCCAGATAAATTTATCGAAACTCCCGAATTCTTTTTGGATGTCCAAAAATTCATGAGCGTTTGTTATGGTAGATCGTATTTTCAGTTTATTTCGAATAATTGCCGGGTTTTGGATAAGCTTTTGGATTTTTTGTTCATCGTAGGAGGCAATGACTTCCGGTTGAAAATTGTCGAATGCATCACGGAAGCCTTCCCGTTTGTTCAGAACAATCGCCCAACTAAGACCCGCCTGAAAAGAATCTAATACTATAAACTCAAATAACTTTCGGTCATCGTGCACCGGGACTCCCCATTCATTATCATGGTAAGCGATCATGAGCGGATTGTCTCCTGGCCAGTCACAGCGGGCTTTGGTAGAGTTGTATTTCATTTGTTGTGTGCTATTCTTAGTGTCTCTTAGCGAACCTTGCGGCTAAACCCTAAAAATTCGGCCCGGTATGTACGCCGGTTATTTTGGTTGTTATTGCATCGAACGCTTCATCTACTGTATCGCAAATTGTAAATAATTTTAAGTCTTTTCTTTCGATTGTTCCGACTTTCACCAGATAGTCCCAGTTGATAACATTCCCCCAAAATTCCTTGCCAAAAAGTACAATAGGGATGGATTTGTGGATTTTTTCCGTTTGAATCAAAGTGAGTATTTCCATCAGTTCATCCAGCGTACCGAAACCGCCCGGGAAGGCAACCAGTGCTTTTGCCAGGTAAGCCATCCAGAATTTTCGCATAAAGAAGTAATGAAACTGCATATTCAAATCGGGGGTAATCCACGAGTTGCCGGATTGTTCAAATGGCAGAGTGATATTTAAACCGATGGATAATCCTTTGGCTTCGGAGGCTCCGCGATTGGTGGCTTCCATAACCCCGGGTCCGCCGCCTGATGTAATAATATAACGGTGTTTACTGTTCTTGAGTTTTTTACTCCATTTTGTCAGGCGTTTTGCTAATTCACGAGCAGATTCATAGAATTGGCTCATTTCGAGATGATGTTCTAATTGTTGGCGTTTATTCTTTGAAAGATTGTCAGGTGCTTCTTTCAAAGCCAGTTCAGCGTCTTGTTTAGATTTTATCCTGGCTGAACCAAAAAACACGATTGTATCCTCAACGTGATTACGCGAAAAGCGCTGACGCGGGCCAAGGTACTCAGACAAAATTCTGAGCGTTCGCGTATCCGGGCTGCTAAGAAAATCTTTATCCAAATAAAAACGATCTTTGGTTTTATCTTTTAACATAAAATATCCTTAAAATTGGCACATAATTTAGTACAAATAATTCGTTCTATTTAAAAATATTTCAAAATAAACCATCTTGATTATCATAATCTGACGGGGGTAGGTTCGCACAATGAGAAAGTTAAATATTATCCTGTTTGCGTATTTGTTTTGGGTCTCCTGCTCTACAGCCCCACCCATGGATGTTAACACTCCCACAAAGTCAACGCATCCTGAACAAAACTCTCCCACCCCATTTTCGCGGGGATTAATGACCGAATATGATGTTTGGGATTTCTTAACTGAAAAACCTACCGAGCAAGCCGTCCTGTCAACGTTGGGTTTACCGGATTCTGTTTGGGTGGATGATAATTTAGAATTTAAAATGTTGTATTATTATATTCCTGAAATTAGAGATTATAATTCCGTTGAGATTAACCTGAAGTCAGGGACAGCCGCCGGATTTGAATGGGATTGAGAATTAGTTAATGGTTGATAGTTTATGGTGTATAGTGATATAGCCTGATTAATTCCCCGTGTTTTCTACGGGGTTCCCCGACACTAGGCATTCGTGTAGAGCTTAAAGATGTAGATTCTTCCTCACTTCGTTCGTCAGAATTACAAAAAGACAGTGTCATTCCGAAATGAGGTACGAACAGGAATCTACTTAATTTTGTGTTGGGGGTTCAGCTTTACACACTACACACTTGACACGACGCTAAGACAAGTTCACCTTTGAAAGAGTAACAACAGTAAATTTCCACAAAAACGAAATATGGAGTATGCTAATCATGTTAACATTACACCGACACGGCTGGTGCATTCCAAAGAGACATAAAGTCTCTTTCAACGATACCGATTGATTAAGTAAACTTGTACTTCGTTATGAGCAATAAAACAGTGATAATCGCCCCGTCTATTTTATCTGCGGATTTTTCCAATCTCAGCTCAGCGCTCAATATTTGTGAAAAAGGCGGTGCTGAGTACATCCATGTCGATGTGATGGATAATCATTTTGTCCCGAATCTGACCATCGGTCCGTTGGTGGTGAAATCCTTGCGACCGCACACCAACCGGTTTTTGGATGTCCATCTTATGGTCACAAATCCCGAAAATTTGGTTGAACCCTTTGCCCGTGCCGGAGCCGATGGAATCACTTTTCACATAGAAGCAGCGGAAAATCCCGATGACGTGATAGACCTGATTCGGGTAACAGGAAAGCAAGTTGGGATATCACTAAAACCGAAAACGCCGGTAAGCGCTATTGAACCCTTTTTCGATAAAGTAGACATGATCTTGGTGATGAGCGTGGAACCCGGGTTTGGCGGACAAGGGTATTTACCGGGGTCAACGGAGCGTATCGCTGAAATCAGACAACGATTATTGGAGCAATGTCTTCAGGACAGCGTGCTAATTGAAGTTGACGGCGGAATCAAACTTGATAATGCGAAAGAAGTTGCGAATGCCGGAGCAGATATTTTAGTGGCAGGTTCAGCTGTATTCGGAGCGGATGATCCGGTGGCAGCCATTCAGCAGTTTATTAATAAAATTACTAACTAACATACTGTTCATTAGAAACGAATATTACGAATTATGACGAAGCCCGATTTGGTCTCATTGAGTATAATCATCTTCGTGTTTATTCGCGATATTAGTGGCTAGTGAGTGAAAAAAACATGAGAACATATAAAGACATATCCGAATTTGAATTATGGTCCGCTGAGGACAAAGACTTATTTTTAGTGAATGTTATCAAAGGTTTGGTCATGGATGGTGTTCGCAACGCCAATTCCGGTCATACCGGCGGGGCAATGAGTTCCGCCGATTTTGCCACCATCCTTTTTACTGAATTCCTAAAAATCGATCCTGATGACCCGAATTGGAAAGATCGTGACCGTTTTGTACTGTCAGCCGGGCATGAGTCTATGCTGTTATATTCTTTGTTAACGCTCACCGGTTGGCTGGGAGTTGATGATTTAAAATCCTTTCGTCAGCTGCAAAGCCGGACTCCGGGGCACCCCGAAGTAGAAATTCCTGGCGTGGAAGCAACCACCGGTCCGCTGGGACAGGGTGTCGGGATGGCAGTCGGAATGGCGTTAGCCGAATCTATGCTTCGTTACCGAATGGATTTTTCAGGAGAAATGGGAAGTTTAATTGACCATTTTACCTATGTGATTGCCGGAGACGGAGATCTGCAGGAGCCGGTTGCTTTAGGTGTGGCTGCAATCGCTGGACATTTAGGGCTGTCCAGACTTGTTCTGTACTATGACTCCAATGAGAAACAGATTTCCGGGCATACGAATCGCTCCGACTCTACAAATATCGCAACCGTGTTTGACGGGTTTGGCTGGCATGTGCAAGAAATTGACGGACACGACCATGAAAAAATCCGCGATGCAATCCAAAAAGCCCAAGTGATTGACCGCCCCAGCATTATTATTGGGAAAACCATCATGGCTCATGGTTCCGCCGGATTGGAAGGTGATCACAATACACACGGTTCACCGATGCCGCAGGATGAGATCGACGCCACCAAAGAGAAAATGGGTCTTGCTCCTGAACAGTTTTATCTCCCGGATGAAGCCGTCAACCATTTTCAGACTCGATTTGGTGAACTTCGAGAATCTGTGGGACGGTGGAAAGACCAACTTAATTGGGCAAAGACAGATGCTGTAATTGCAAAACGATGGGCACAAGTAATGGAGAATGGTCCGCAAGAATTGGTATATCCCAATTTTGATGATGGGACTTCATCGGCAACCCGAAAAACATTTGGAACCGTTTTGGAAAAATTTGCAGAACAGCTTCCCCATTTAGTCGGAGGTTCCGCAGATTTAGAACCGTCCAATTATACCGGAGGGTTTGCCAAAAAATGGGGTGACTTTAATAAAAGCAATCGCAAGGGACGAAATATTGCTTTTGGTGTGCGGGAATTTCCGATGGGAACGATTATGAATGGAATGGCTCTGCATGGCGGAGCAATCCCATTTGGCGGGACTTTTGCGGTTTTCTCAGATTATGTCCGCCCGGCAATCCGCTTGAGCGCTTTGCAAAAACTACCGGTAATCTATGAGTTTACTCATGATTCTTTTTACGTCGGAGAAGACGGTCCCACACACCAGCCGGTAGAACACATCATGGCGTTACGGACCATCCCGAATCTGTATATATTCCGTCCTGCAGACCCGAAAGAAACGGCGGTGTGTTTCAAGTTGGCCGTCGAATCAAAATCCACGCCAAGTGCATTACTTCTCAGCAGACAGGGATTACCCGTCCTTCCTTTTGACATTGAAAAGATAGAATCCGGTGTTCGAAAAGGAGCGTATTCGGTCTTGGATTGTGACGGAAACCCGGAGATTGTTATGGTTGCTACCGGTTCGGAAGTTTCTCTGGCGATGGACGTCGCTGAAAAGATGACCGATAAACGAGTTCGTGTCGTGAGTATGCCTTCTATGGAAATATTTGATGCACAACCGATGGAGTATCGAGGTGAACTTATTCCGATGCGCGGATGTTTGACGGTGTCTATCGAAGCCGGAATTACCCGCGGTTGGGAGAAATATACCGGACTTAACGGAATCAATATCGGATTGAATCGTTTTGGGGCATCGGCTCCGGCAGGTGATCTCGCAGAAGAATTTGGATTTACCGCAGAGAAAGTGATAGATCGAGTCAGACAACATTTATCCAATTTAAGGTAGGAAAAGATGAAGATAATATTAGCCACCGATCACGCAGGATATCATTTGAAAGAAGCCGTGAAAGCCCATCTGGAAAAAGAGGGATATGAGGTTCAGGATTTTGGAGCATTTACTTATGACGGAGATGATGATTATCCTGATTTTATTCTTCCGGCAGCGCGTGCTGTTGCAGGGAGTCGGGAGAATCGCGGGTTTATTTTTGGTGGATCGGGGCAGGGAGAAGCCATGGCGGCAAATCGGGTAAAAGGTGTAAGGGCAGCCGTATTTTATGATGGACCGGAGGAAATTGTGAAATTATCACGGATGCATAACAATGCCAATATTTTATCGTTTGGAGCGAGATTTGTATCCCCTGAAAAAGCCATTAAGATGATTGATATGTGGATGAAACTCCCGTTTGAAGGTGACCGCCACGAAAGACGGATTAATAAGCTGGATTTATAAGTGCTTGAATCCAAGATTTGAAAGGAAAAACGCATGAACACTGAATCGATGGTATGGCTTACAGATTGGCTAATTGGGATTGGAGTTGGAGAAACTTTCACTATGTATTTGAAATTAGTAATTCTATTATTTATTCTTTTTATCATTTCTTATGTTACCAATCTCATTGTAAAAAAGATTCTTATCCGTTCTATCCGATTAGCAATCAAAAAAACTAAAACCGTATGGGATGATGCTCTGATTGAAAATAAAGTTATTATTTCACTCTCTTATATTGCACCGGCTATTGTAATTTATTTGGCTACTCCTTATATTTTTGAGGATTTCGCCGGCGCAATTCCTTATATTTTGAGATTAGTGAATGCTTATATCAGCACTATTTTCATTATTGTTATCATCAATTTTCTGAATACGCTCAAGTACTATTCCAAAAACATAAAATTATTTAAAGACAATCCCTTAGATAGTTATTTCCAGTTAGTTAAAATCGCCATTTACATTATAGGTGGTATAATTATTCTATCATTCCTCCTGAATAAATCCCCGTTATACTTTTTTAGTGCTTTGGGGGCAATGACAGTAGTTTTGTTATTGATATTTAAAGACACCATTTTGGGATTTGTGGCAAGCATACAACTTTCAGCAAATGATATGATACGGATAGGTGATTGGGTCTCCATGCCAAAATATGGCGCAGATGGTGATGTTATTGAGATGAACCTAACGATCATAAAGATACAAAACTGGGATAAAACTGTTACTACTATCCCTACTTATGCATTTATTTCAGACTCTTTCAAGAACTGGAGGGGAATGTCAGAATCAGGAGGCAGAAGGATAAAACGGTCTTTAAATATTAAGATCAGTAGTATAAAATTCTGCACACTGGAAATGCTGGAACGATTTAAAAAGTTTCAACTGATAAAAGATTATATTGAAGAAAAAAGCAATGAAATTGAGGAGTACAATCAAGAAAACAAGATAGATAAATCCTATTTAATAAACGGAAAACATTTAACTAATATTGGTATTTTCAGAGTATATGCAGAAGCTTATGTGAAAAATAACCCTGATATTAATCTTAATATGACCTGCATGGTAAGGCAATTGCTTCCTACAGAGAAAGGTCTTCCAATCGAAATATATACATTCAGCAATCGCCAGGAATGGGTGACATATGAAGGCATCATGTCAGATATGTTCGATCATTTTATTGCAGCAGTCCCTGAATTTGAACTTGAAGTATTTCAAAACCCTACAGGGACCGATTTTAGGAAGCTGTAATATTAATATTAAAAGTATAAAGTATAATGACTACGGTGAACTCCTAGAAACTATTCTTTTAAAAACCGTTAGCCTGAGGTAATATGTAAAATCGGCCAAAATGCAGGTGAATTCAGACGGTTGTTCTTTTCCACTTGCTGATTGTCGGAAGATGACTTTTTAAAAATATGTCCAGTTGATTCATTAATTGACGACGAATTGTGATGATAAGGTATCCTTGAAAGTTATCATCGATTATTTTTAACGCCGGTAGAAACCCCTCCCCATTAAATTCTAAAATTCCAATTTCGTCAATAATCAGATAGTTTGCATCGATGGATTCGATTAATTGATTACAACCCCATTCGATGACATCCGGGTAAAAGAAAAACTTGCCGACATGGATGTGCGTATCAAAATTGCTCATCGTATTTAATTGCCACTTTTCTCCTGTCTCTATTCGCAGAAGGTTATGATGCCAATCGCTGTCAGAGATTCGATGTTTTTCTGAGATAATTCCGTCCACATTATTACCGGCACTGTTCAGGCAAGTCACCAAACTTGCTAACCATCTGGATTTCCCCGTTCCCGATTCACCGGTAATAACGGTTAATGAAGGTGGGTTTACATTCTTGCGTGCTTGAATGAAATCCAAAGGTGTGATTTTTTCGTTGCCGGATGTGTCGCTCCCCAAAGATTCCGCCAATCGGATTAAATCTCGTAATACTAAAATAATAAAATCGAATACACTTTTGAGTTGATGATGAGCCTTCCATTCAACACGAAGCTCCGTAACACGTGCAGACAAAATGCTGCGGAGATGCGGCATGGTTTTATTCGATAAAGTGTAAACAGAATTAAAATTGCTGAAGCCAAGTTTTGTAAATAGCGCTGTAACTTTTTCGCTGTTCAGGTTTATTGTTATCACCTGAAAAAGAAGGAAGACAGAAATTCCCCTAAATGCCATCAGCATTGTTTTTGATAATTGAACACTGCTATACGTTATTGTTAAGAATGTTTTATCTTGAATCCCTGTGAAAATCGGAACGGCAATCACCAATATTCCGATGGTGACCCAAAACGGTATTCGTTTTAATGGACGTACCGTATTGTGATTGTATATCCATGCAATAATGAAAATAAGACATGTGATTCCGACGGGACTTATTTGCAGGAAAAAGACTCCGATGAATATGAGCAGAGAGACCCCAAGCCGCAACGATGTTATTAGGGATTTAAGATTCATTAATTATTTTCTTGTTAAGTTGCGATTTTATGAGCCATGCAAATAAAGCTCCCCCGACTCCGAAAACAAAGTGAATGGACACATAAAGACCCAAAATCCACCATCCTGCTCCAAAACCGATGCGATGTGAAAAACCCTCCGCCATTTCGAGAATAACCGGAATAAAATCTGCTCCGAATAGAATTGTTTTTACCGTGAGCGTCTGAATGAGCGGATAGACTGAAACAATAATCCCAGATAGCATGAATCCCAGAAAATTTGGTGAAAATATTGTGAGAATCATTTCCAGCATTACGCCTTCCAGCAATATCCCGACAAAAGGGCCAAGTTTTACAGTTGCAAAACTCATTATTTTTATCATGGCTGCAATTAATGCCATCATCAACGTGCTTCCGCGTTGGGGGTTGACTCCTCTGGCGATTAGGACGATGATCATCCCAACTGTTGAAAGCACAGATCCGGATAAGGGTAGATTTATCAAGTGCATTACCGAACCAAGCGTGGCTTCAGCTAACCCCCAAAGTGTTCCAAAAACAGCGGTGTATGCGATGGAGGTTTTGGTCATGCGAATTCCTTTTCTGTTATGGAAATCTTCTGAAATAAGAAATAAAACAGAAAGCCTAGAAACATACCAATTATAGTATGAAAAGCCAACAGTATAAATGTGATATCTACAGCAGTTAATACAGATTTGTCAACAATAAACAATGTGTGTAATAGGTTCTTTACAAAGATATGTTGCATGGATTGACAGGAAACACCTTTTTTGATTAACGGATGTAAAACACTATAGTCAAGGATGGTAATGCACGATAATACAAATGACCATAAATTGAAACCAACAACTGACAGAATCAACTCACAGAATACAGCTTCTAAAATGATAGCCATAAATGCGCCGTCAAGTAACATCCCGCCGAGCATATATTCGACAAACGCAGCAATAATTCCCATTGAAATGGTTGAACCAAAATATGGAACGAAATATCGCCCGATTAAAATGATTACAATTGCAATAGATGGCATGATTACACTAAATAAGTGTGGTGTAATACTTTTTATGATTGGGGATAAAAAGACTTCAACTAAACCCCAGATTGTTCCCATCAGTATTGTTCTTGTGAAATATTTTTGTAGACTCATTTACAAATTTCCTACCAATCGTATGATAGCATCAAATTGATTAATCTTCCAGGGGAAAGCCTTTCTAAATGTTCTGTCTGTCTTATATCTGTAATATTCTGAAAATCGATGGCTATGTTGACTTTTTTATACAGTACTTTTGACAGCTGGGCATCTATGGTATAATATGCAGCCAATTCTTCAGAATTATCATCGTTAGTGAATTGTTTATCTTTATAGTTAATTCCAAAATTAATGTTTAAATACTTGTTCCTCCACTGCATTGTTGCATTGGCTTGATGAATAGGGGAGTAAACTAAATAGTTTTCCTCCAATTCCGGGTTTTTAGAAAATTCAAATATTGTCGAGTGATTATACGAATAATTACCATGAAGCGAAATATTATGATTTGGTCTGAATGTAAAATCGATTTCAGCACCATAAATATCAACTCCGGTTATATTTTCTCTTCTGTAGATGGGCTTTCTACCCCAAAGTGAATCACCGGTAGCAACAAAATATAGAAAATCGTGTCCTTTCGAAAAATAGAATGAAGGGGATATTTTTACATTTGAAGTCGGTGAATAATCTAACCCAAGTTCATAACTGTCTATTGTTTCGGGACCTAGGTCTGGATTGGCTTCTTTCGGTCCAAGCCGCATCCACCCCGAACGACATAAATCGTCAAGTATCGAAGCACGGAAACCTTGAGAGTAAGAAAGATAACCACTCATTTGGTTTCCAAAATGATATTTCACGGCTACTCTTGGACTCATTGCATTCCACTCATTTTCATCAAGATGACCATTGTAAGAATAGAAAGGATTTGATTCCAGGTTGGCATGGAAATATCCCTGATGGAATTTTACATTATCATATCGGATTCCGGCAACAAACCGCAGTTTGTTGCCAAAAAGATTGAACTCATCCTGCAGATATAATGTTCTGAATTGCATTTTACCACGATTTAAAACCGTATCACGCGGGGTGGTGTCAGGCGTGGCATAATAATCACCACCATCGACACTCCCGGATTTCAATTCTGAGCCAACAGTGATTAAATGATAGCTACCTATATCACGAGTATAATTAAATAACACCCCTCTATCAATTCGGTTTGAAGCGACATCAAATTTATAATATGAGCCATTTTTAAAATCTTCACTTACTCTTAAATAATTCTCATGTTGATAAAATCCGTTTATTTCGTATCTGGACTTTTTATTTTTCCCAGTTAATTTTACTTGTAACATATTTGTATCGAAGCTGCGATGCTTTCCGTCTTTTTCTTCGATTTTTACACCTTCACCTCGTTTATCGTCGTAATAATCATAAATGATTTCAAAAGTATTATTAGGAGTAAAATTAAATCCTACTGTAGTTGATATCCCTTTTTCATCTAGAAATAGCGGGACTGAATAGTCATCCTGTAAACTATCAGGAAGGTCATAATACCCATCGCTTTTGCGTGTGAACCAACCAAAATTATAATAATAAGCATTCTTCCGGCCTGAAATATATTGGTTTCCACTCAATGTATTATAGGTTCCGTATGAAGCATGAGCCTTTCCGCTAAAATTGTCATCTGGAGTTTGAGTGATAATATTTATCACTCCTCCCATGGCGTTATTCCCGTACAGAGATGAACCGGCGCCTTTGAAGATTTCAATTTGTTTTATATTTGCTACATTGATTCTGTTCCAGTTTGCCACTCCAGTATCAGATTTATTAATTGGAGTGCTGTTGACTAACACCAAAGTTCTTCCCGGTTCATCTCCTGAAACTCCGCGCAAACTTACAACCGGTCTGATCTCAAATATCCCTGAAGTTCGATGGACATTAAGACCCGATAAGTATTTTAGAATGTCATCTAGATTTTGGGTAGGCAGACTATTTAACTCAGCGTGTGTAACCACATCTATTCTTCCGGGGATATCCACTAATCTATGCTCTGTTCTTGTTGCAGTGACCACCACTTCATTTCCTTTGATTACAGTAGGAGATAGGCAGAAGTCAATATTCAAAGTTTGGTCTATATTTACCTGAATAGTTTCTACGGTGGTTATGTAACCGATATACTCTGCACAAAGAGTATACATCCCCGGTTCGACATCGTTGAAACAATAGTGTCCGGATTGATTTGTGGTGACACCAATTTTCGTACCCTCCAGGGTAATATTGCATCCCTCAAGCAGTCGATTATTGTGTTCGTCTCTTACAATCCCGGATATTTCGGTGTTGCAGAATGTATACGACAAGATGAATAATATAATTAAGGATATTTTTTGTATGTATTTCATTATGTGCTCCTTTCCAAGCGCGGGAGGCGAAGCCGTTTCCAACTCCACCCTATCGGTTCTAAACCATGCTCACACGAGGACAGGTTGTCGAACTCGGAGTTTTGTTGGGGCTGCCAATTGACAACCCCAACACTTCTATTTTATTTAGCGGTATAAATTACCATAGTCGTTCAATTGAACACTACAATAATTATTTAGTGTAGAAGGGCTTTCCGGGTAACTTTAATTGAACAGCTTGTTCTTTGAAAGCCTTTGTATCAATGGCATTACGTTCTTTGTAGAAATCCCATTTTTCTACGACTTTAGGATCATTTGCATATTTTAATCCAAGATAATGGTCCTTATTTTCGTATCGATCCATCCACAGATTCCACTGATCTTTTGTAAGCAGTCCTTTCTCATAGGCTGTCTTCACATTTGCCTTGACCCGATCCCAATAATCTGAGTATTCGTTATAAACAAACGGAGTGGTATTTGTTTTTGCCCCAATACCCCATGCATTGCCCGGGATGTCGTAAAGTGCATACGGAACAAACTTGGAAGGATGATTAGAAATAACCCATTTTTCTGCTTCATGGTCCCCATGTTCTGCGGCCCAAGTAATTAATTCAACCATATCTTCTTGGAGTTCCCAGACGCCGTGCCATTGGGTGAAATCTGCTCCCATCATTTCAGCTCCATGACGAAAACGTCGACCTTCATGATGCCAGGCATAATACATTTCATGCTCCGGTGTTTCGTCCCATCCATTGAGGACAGGATTGGATTTAAATTCACCATTTGCTTTCAACCGATCTATCGTCCCATTATTGGTCAATTTCTTTGTCCAATAAACAAAGTTTCTTCGCATTTCATTATACTGAAGATTGACTAAATCAGCTGTTAACAAATATGTATCAACAAAATCAGGTGCATGGCAACTCTGGCAGATTGATTCCATGCGACCACGTTTCATATCCCAGCTACCAAGGTTTTCTTCATCCCAAACAGTTCTATAACTCCACGGAGACTGAGACTCCCACGCCAAACGAGCACTGACGTCGTGTGTCATGGGTTGTGTTTCGTTCCCATCCATATGGCAGGTGGCACAAACCGGAGCTTCAATTGGGATGGGTTCAAAGTTGTCTGTATGATAATCCATGGCCCAATCGCTGCCTTTGGCTTTGAAAATATTTCCGTGTTTAGATTCATTGTAAATCTCAATATGGGGATGGTCAGGTCCAATGTGGCATTCTCCGCATGTTTCAGGTTGACGTGCAACTGCTAAATCGAATGAATGTTTGGAATGGCAAGCGTCACATTCTCCGACACTACCGTCAGGCCATAAATTCCCAATTTGGTGGCATTGTTCACATCCATGTCTGGTAGAAATTGGATTTTCAAATGTCGCCCTATCCGCATTAGCAAAAAGCCAGAACTGATGGGCATGTTTACTGTTCGCAAATTCTTTTACTTCCTGATCGTGGCATTCCTCACAGTCTTTTGGAGTAGGATGACGACCGACAAGCATATCGCTGTTTTCGCAGTAAAAGGCATCAAAATCGCCTTCTTTTGCTTCATGACATTCGTTGCAGCCGATGCCCATTAATGCATGTTCACTTTCTTCCCATGCGTGAATTTGCTTCACAGCAATGTTTTCTTTTTCATGGCACGTGATACAACGGGCAGATACTTTGTCAACGTCAATCTCATGCCCTTGTTCTTTTGTTTTATTTACTTCATAACCGGCTACGATCATCAAAGAAACGATCATGACAAGACTAAAGACGCCGATTAACCATTGTGTTATGTTTTTATTTTCCATTGTTATTCCTCTTTCTTATTAAATGATTGAAAATGCTTCAAAGATTGTAAGTGTAATTAAGATGACAATCGCGATACATCCAATGATGTTTGCTATGACTGTGCGTGATTTTTTCTTCTTTGATAACATCGGCTCAATGAATGGCCAGAATATCATCAAAACAATTGCCAGTCCTGTGATGGCTAATCCAAGTTGTAACGGGACAAATCGTAAAATCAAAAACACAGGGAAGAAATACCACTCAGGTTTAATGTGAAGCGGGGTGTTCGCCGGGTCTGCCTGTTCACCAAGTCCAGGTGGTAAGACCACAGACAGTAAACTCAATAACGAAATCAGGAACAGTGTTACAACAATAATTTTGTAGAAATGTCCAGGATAGAAATCGTAGTGACCTTTTTCAAATCCATCAGGTTCTGATACACCGTGCGACCGAACTAAAAAGATATGTGCACCGATGATAAGTGATATCACTACAGGCAATATCCACACATGCAACGTGTAAAACCTGGTTAGTGTATGAGCCGTAACCCCTTCACTTCCTCGTAGAAGGCTGAGCACAAATCCTCCGATTAATGGGATTTCCTTAACAAGATTTGTTCCGACTGTTGCAGCCCAATAAGACACCTGATTATAGGTTAAAGAATAACCGGTAAACGAGATTGTCAATGTCAGAGACAGCAATAGGAATCCAAATACCCAATTGATTTCTCGTGGCTTTCTGTATGAATGAGTGAAAAACACTCGCATCATATGGAGAAATAGAGAAATGACCATCAGATTTGCTCCCCAGTGATGAATACCTCGTATCCAAAATCCATATCGAATATCCTGCGAAATATGCCGGACACTTTCGTAAGCCATTTCCACAGAAGGGACAAAATATAATGCCAGTAATATTCCGGTGATAATTTGTAATGGGAACAAAATGAATGGTGTTGTACCCATTGCGAGAACCCAATTCTTCATATGGAGTGGAATTTTCTCACCAAACATCGCTTCTTTTATTTTCCCACCGTCAATGGGGATGCGTGTCTTTGTCCATGTAGTACTCATGCCCAGGGTCCTTTCTTTTTATCTTCCACCTGGATGTAGATTAGGTTCTTCTCTTCTACAACTGGGAATTCTGTTAGCGGTGTCGGTGGCGGACCAGAGACAACACGTCCGGATTTATCAAAAAATCCTTGATGACACGGACAATAAAAACCGTCGTTGTTTTCTTCCCATTTGATAATGCATCCAAGGTGTGTGCAAACACCGGAAAACACTTTGAATTCCGTTCCTTGGTTTACAACAAACACCGGTTTACCTTGAATGGTGATCTCTTTTGCCTTACCCGGAAGTATTTGATTTTTCTTCCCAACAAGATACTTGTGGTAGGTCTTTTCTTTCTGTTCTGGTGAGATATATAAGAAGATATTTTTCAAAAAAGCTCCAATACCCAAGGCTATTATGCCAAGGTAACCGGTCTTTTTGAAAAACTCTCTTCTATTAAGTTTCACTTTCTTTTTCTTTACCATATAGATTCTTCCTCCTTATGGTTTATTCGTTTTCAATGGTTGAAAAGTAATTTTTAATGCACGACAGCCAACATCATTACAGGTTGTGATGCATTCAAAACAGTTATTACAGTAAGGATATATTTTCACAGATTTAGGATTTAATTGCAAAGGACAGACTTGATTGCATGGATTTTCTTTAATTTCTTTACATTCTGCACAACTTTTCGCGCTGTATTTTATCTTGAGTGCATATTTTGTTTTAACCAAGGATAAAGTTGCTCCAACCGGACAAGCATATTTGCACCAGAATCTTGGTGCAACAAAGACTTCTAAGATTAAAAGCAATGCTATCAGTAATATTTCGATACCTACAACATTGTAGAGAATTCCATCTGCTATTTGAGAGGTGATTAATCCTGGCATAGAAATCAACGTAATGACCGGAATGCCGGTAATCATTAAAAGTACCAGGATTATTCCAAAAATTATCCAGTAATATTGAGGGCTAGGATTCGTATTTTTCTGTTTTTCTACCGGCTTGATTAGTTTCCTAAACTTTTCTGTAAACTCTGCGAGGAAATTATAAGGACACATCCAGCTGCAAAATACTTTCCCAAGAAACATAGCAAGAAGAATTGGCAAAACAATTGCCAAAATTAATGGTAGATATATACTTTTTGTCAGTAGAATGGTTTGCAATGCCAGAGCCGGGTCTACAATATTCAATTCACCTATACTTAAACTGTAAAAGGTTCCGTTTACGCCATGATATCCTATTTTATTCAGTAACGGAACTGCGATAATAAAAAGAACTGTGCCCACTTGCATCATCCTTCTTAAAATATGAAGATGGTCATTTAGATACTTTTCAAATTTCTTCATATTTTAACCGCCAACCTTGTGTGAACTAATGATAGTAATGGCAGGTTGTTCAGTAGGACATACATATTCACAGATTCCGCAACCGACACATTTATTTTCATCTACTACCGGATATAATTCATCTTTCATCGTTATCGCTTCTCTATGTATTGGACATCGCTCAAAACACGCGCGGCACAGAATATCGTTATAAGCAAAGCAGAGTGTTTTGTCGATCACAGCAATACCCATTTTAACATCATTTTTTGACTTGATGGGCTCAAGAGCTTCCGTTGGACAAGATTCAATGCAAGGAAAATCTTCACATAGATAACAAGGAGTATCTCTGGGGTGAATAATCGGGGATCCCATTTTTAATCCCCATTCTCCATGCGCAGATTTGATAGATTCAAAAGGACACACTTCTTCGCACTTACGGCAACGGATACATTTTTGAAGAAATTCATCTTCTTCAACGGCACCGGGAGGTCTAAGAGGATCTCTTAAATCTGCTAATTTGTTTAACCAGTTATCCCACATTTACAAAGACCCTTATTCTGTGGATTCCTGTGTTTCTATTTCCTCATAATTCACGTAAGACGGATAGACCCCAATAACACCGGGTATTTTGCTTGTTATTGAATTGGTAATGGTCTCCAGTTCGGATATGGAATTACCCTCCAGTACGGCAATAATATAATTTTCTTTATGAATACCGTAGGTAGTAACCTTGTTCATTTTATTTAATTTTACCAGCGCATTATCAGATAATTCTGGCTGGGTTAAGATTAATACACCTGCTATTGGCATGGTAGTTCCTTCGTTTGTTTAATGATAATTCCAACGGGCTCAGCGGGACAAACCTGAACACAGATCCCGCAGCCGTTACAAACTTCTTTATTTATTTCCGGCTTTCCGTTTGTACCGCAGAAAATTGCCTTCCCAATTAACGGACAATTGTTAATGCAGCTTTGACAAAAATTACCGGAGTGTGCCAGACAATTTTCTGTGATAATCTCGGCAACACCAATTTTCATATTATTTTGTTTAATCAGGGCTCCGGTATCGCATACGCTAATACAGGGAAAATCACCGCAAAAAAAGCATGGCTGAATTTGAGAGTCGATAATCGGATATCCTGAGTACTTTGCCTCGTCTCCGTGTAAGATGCGAATGGATTCATGCGGACACGCAGCAACGCATTTATCGCATCGGTTGCACGTCGATAAAAAGTGATCAATGCCGGTTACACCCGGGGGGAAAACTACATCACCCACAACACTAATCTTTTTTGCTGTCCCGGAATAACTACTTTTTATTTTTGTAATGAATGAACTAAAAAATTCACTGCGAGAGATATGATCAGCTGATGTCATTTATTTCGCATTAACTGACATAACCACGCTCACCGTATTCATTATGTCGTAGGTATGTCAGCAGTTATTAATTAGATATTAACAAGGTAAACTCGGAAAATCCTGCAGGAGATTATTTAACGATTAATCGCACAACAACCAAAGATAACCTCTAAATGAGGTTTGTTATAACCTCCTGCAGTTTACCTGTTGTCAGACTTTCCTGATTCTCGCAGCTGCGACTTTATATTCCGGTTCTTTAGAGCCCGGATCAAAGATATCGCTGCATAGCACATTGATCGGTTTATCAGGCCAATGCCAAGGGACAAAAATTGTACCCGGGATTGGTCTGTCAATCACTCGTGCTTCAAACTGCATTTCACCTCTGCGAGTCTCTATGATGACTTGATCTTTATTCGTTATTCCCTTACTCCGTGCGTCTGCAGGATTAATCTCTACATAAGCATGAGGTACTGACCTATTAAGTTGAGGGGACGTACCGGTCATGGTCATCGTATGCCATTGTTCCAGGATTCGGCCTGTGGTTAATGCGAACGGATATTCTGCACTCGTTGGTTCTCCGGGACCGTCATGAGGACGCATCCAAACGGTTGCCCTTCCATCTTTTGCTTTTGGTCCGTAGAAATACATCCGACGACCCTTTTTCTTTTCAGCCGGGAGAGCATCGTAAATTGGATCACCATCTGTAAAACGTTTGTAGGTTCCAGGATGATTTTCAGTCGGAACTGGCCATACTAATCCACGGACTTTTTTCAAACGATTATAAGAGGCTCCCATCAGGTTCATATCTTTGCCTTTTGTAAGACCTCGATATTCGTCCCACATGATTTCTGCCGTTTCATATTTGGCAAATTCCCTTTCGAATCCCATTTCTTTACCAAGGTCACGAAGGATGAAGGCATCCCACTTTGCTTCGCCTTGCGGATCAGTGATTTGAGGCATATACTGAGAGCGTCTTTCCGTACATCCGTAAACCCCTTCTTTTTCGGTCCAGAATGAAGCTGGTAAAACAACATCAGCATATTCAGTAGTCATCGTTGGGAAGAATGATTCGGCCACCACAATAAACTGTTCTTTCAAGCCTTTCCAATATTTTTTCGCATTCGGCAGAGATTGAGCAGGATTTGTACACATGATATACATTCCTTTAATCTCTCCGGCATTTAAAGCTGAGAACATTGCTATTGTATGTTTACCCGGTTTAGGTTGAATGTTGCTTGCGGGGACTCCCCAAACTTTTGCAACCTTTTCACGATGGGCTTCTTTTACGACAAGATGATGCCCAGGAAGCAGATGACATAGACCACCACCTTCACGAACACCACCGCAGGCATTTGGCTGTCCGGTCAGTGAAAACGAATCACTGCCAGGCACACCGATTTTACCTGTAATAAGATGTAAGTTATGAACCAGATTGTTTGCCCATACTCCGCGTTTACGCTGATTTAAACCCATTGTCCACATACTCATAGCCGTTTTGGCTTTACCGAACATCCGGGCTGCTTTGACAATATCCTTTGCAGGAACGCCACTGATTTCTTCTGCTATCTCCGGAGTATAGTCCTCTAAGAACTTTTTGTATTCTTCAAAGGAATGTTTGTTTTTCTTATTATCCTTAAAGAACAAATGATTCTTGATAAAGGCATCATCTGCAAATCCTTCTTTTATCAAGATATGTGCCATTGCATTAAAAACGGCTAAGTCATATCCCGGTTTAGGAAAGAGGTGCAAATCAGCAACTTGATCTGTCGGTGTTTTACGTGGATCCAAAATGATTATTTTAACATTCGGATTCATCGCTTTATGCCGCATGATTCGCTCAAACACAATGGGATGTGCCTCAGCAGTATTTGAACCGGCAAGAAAAAACAATTCTGTTTTTTCGATGTCTTCATACGTTCCGGCGGGTTCATCAGCCCCTAAACTAGTCAAATATCCACCCACAGCACTTGCCATACAAAGTCTTGGGTTTCCTTCGACATTGTTGGTACCGATACAGCCCTTGAACAATTTGTTTGCCATATAGGTTTCTTCTGTCTCAGCTTGCCCGGAACCATAAAATGCCAATGCATTGCCGCCATGATTTTTTCGGATATCGTTAAATTTGGTTGCGACCAGTTTCATTGCTTCATCCCAAGAAGCTTTGACCAATTTACCGTTTTTCCGAATCATAGGATGGTGCAACCTTGTTTTAGCATTGACTGCTTTTGGCAGATAAAATGCTTTCACACAAAGATGACCTTTGTTAATCGTGTTTTGAGCGTCGCCTTTTACTTTAACGATTTTGCCACCTTTTTCACCAATCATAACACCACAACCGACTCCGCAATACCTGCAAACTGATTTATGCCAGTTGGTGCCGCTTTTTTGATCAGCAAAAGTCATTCCGGGAAATAGCGTAACGCCAATTCCTGCTGCTGTTGAAGCAGCTGCGGTAACTTTAATAAATTCTCTACGTGTTTGTTTTTTATTCATTATTATTCTCCTTAATATGGTTCAAGAGAGTGACCGTCATGACATTCGAAACAACCATCATTCTCTACTCTCATTAAATGTCCAGCAGCAGATTCGTGACAGGATGTACATCCATCAATTGAAGGCTCAGGATAAAATTCTATAGTTCCATCTCCATGGCAAATATAACAGCCATAATTCATTGCTCCGTGACCACTGATTGCCCAATCTTCAAAAATGTCAGGTGTCTCTTCTTCATGGCATTCTGTACAACCAAGGCTGAAGTCAACATCTTCGTGAATTTCGGTGGATTGCACCTGAAGTGCAGGTGGATTACAACATGACCATAAGCCTATAATCATCCCCAAGACAGCACAACTTATTACCACCACATATTTTTTGTTTTTCATATTATCTTCCTTTTTGAAATAAGCAAGGGTGACGATTGCCACCCTTGCGATTTTTCAAAACCAATTAGAACTTATAGACAACCATTCCTTTAAGTTCATAAGCCGGATCCATGTCATTAGCATGACCATTAATCAAATAACCGGCTGCATCACCAGGAATGAAGTATCCACCGCGAAGCATCAGGAATAAACCTTTTTGAATCACGTGTTTAATCCTAAAGTCAACTTCTGTCCCAAGATCAGTAGAGCCAGTTTCACCTGCAAAGTAGTTACCTTCACCATCAGCTTCTTTAATCTCATTTGATGCTAAGATATAACTACCTGATAAAAAGATTGAAGTTTTATCACAAACTTTAAAATCAACATTTCCTTGAAGGATGGTTGTGTTTTCGAGCTCGCGATAGGCTCTTACGTTAGGTGCACCGAGACCTTGTGGAGTAATACCTTCTTCATCCGGCATAATGGAGTCTTCCCAAATTTCAGTCATATAGAAGAAACCGGATGTGCGAAGTTTATTTACATTTGTATAACCAACTTCAGATGCATCATCTCCGGAACCCATTCCAAAGATACCGCCAAGTTTGATTTTATCACTCATTTTGTACCCAAGCTTGGTGTACGCATTATAACCACTGAGGTCTAAGTCATTGATACCATCTTTACCTGTCAGATAATCAAATTCAAAATCAGCTGTTAAAGCACCAGCTTTATATGTACCGGACAATCCGAAAGCAGTTAACTCAGTAACGGTTGCAGCGTCACGATTTCTAAAGAATTGAAGATCATCTAAAATATATGCAGTAAGATCTTCATCTGTGATGTTTTCTTTGTACAAAAACCCAAAAGCATTCAATGATAAACTACCAATAGCTTTTTTGTAGTTAGCTAAGTATAGATCTGAATCACCATTGTGCAATCCTTCATCAGTCGTATTGTCAGCGCCTTCAGATACTTTTGCCCAACCAAGAGTTAGTCCTTTGGCATTTAACTGAATACCATCGTAGTTGTTGTCTACCATTAATTTGTTTCCTAAACCAAACCACTGACGACCGATTTTCACATTGATTTTATGATAAACATCCATGTTAAAATCTACGTAAGCTTGATCAACATGCATCAAATAGTTAGAGTCTTTAAAGTCAAACAGACTACTCGCGCCTGTCTTTTCCCATCGTTCGACTCCGCGGAGCATATTGTCAACACCCCACCAACCTTGTGCCATATCAAAACGGGTTACAAACTTCACATTTTCGCTTGCAATTCCTTGTACTTTAAACCGGAGCATCTGAACAACATAATTCATGTTGTAATTATCTGCATCAAGATTGAAAGCTTGTTGGTTTTGTGCCCAAGCTGTATACACACCACCGACTTTGAATTCTGTTGCAGATAATGATCCGATCAGAACGATAAAAGCCAGAAGTGATATGATTGTTTTCTTCATTATTATTTAACTCCTTAGTTTCTGTTTATTTGTGTTGTACGTACAACGAGTATATATGAGCAAATACTGTGCCAATATATAATGTTCTTTTTACGTGTCGTTATAATTACAGTTAGGGGTTATTGCCGATAAGTGCGGTTAATAGTAAGCTGACCGTGAGTTGGCGGACTGACCATATACGGTCAGATTTATGTAGTATTATATACCTAATAAAATGTAAACTGACTCGCTGGTAAAGGTTTAAAATAAAACAAAATCAATGAGAGAAAAGGAACGATTGTGCGATTGGGTGTAAAAGTAGTCTTAATTACCGGTTTAATAGTAACGTTAATTATTACAACTCTTTTTGTAATATTTATTACTCGGATAGAATCTCAAATTGATGAACAAATCCTTACAAAGGCTCGTTCAATTTATAAGAATGTTGTAATTACACGTCATTGGCTGGCAGATCACGATGGAGTATTAGTTCGTAAAATGCCGGGAATGAAACCAAATTTATTTTTACAACATCCGGAATTAATAACCAACGACGGGGACACTCTACTATTACGGAATCCTGCGATGGTGACACGGGAGTTAAGTGAATTAAGCCAATCCATGGGTGGTGATTTTTCGTATCACTTGGCAAGTGAAAATTACATTAATACACAAAACAAACCGGATGTTTTTGAATCTGCCGCCTTATTGTTTTTTGAAGATTCTACGAAGAGAGAGAAGGCAAAAGAATATTATAGAGTTGAGAATAAAGAAGGGGAAAAATATTTCAGATACTTTGCTCCTCTATACACTGAAGAGAGTTGTTTAAACTGCCATGCAGAGCAAGGATATAAATTAGGTGATTTACGCGGAGGAATCAGCGTAATCATGAATATCGAATCTATATTAAAAGCACAACGAGGCAATATAATCATCTTTGTTATGCTTGCAATATTTTCAGTTACAATACTTGTTATACTAATATTTATTTCAATTCAAAAAAGTATTATCAAACCATTAAGAATTATCGAAGATTCTGCTCAGAAGATAGAAGATGGAAATTATAATATTAAATTGAATATTAAATCAAAAGATGAAATCGGTCACTTGGCGAAAGCATTCCAATCCATGTCAGAGAAAATAGAGAGAGATACTGAGAGATTAAAAAATTCTGAAAGCAAATATCGCAGTTTGATTGAAAATTCACTTGAATCGATTGCAGTAATCGACTCTCATGGTAAAATAATTGAATCTAACAGCAAAATGACAGCTTTGACTCAATATTCAAACACAAATCTGAAACAGATAAATTTCTTTGAACTGATAGATAAAAAAGAAAAACAATCACTGCCTTCAGAAAGCATTGATGTTTCAGGAAGCAATGAACATTATGAAACGGTTTTATTCAGTCAAAATAATATGAGAATCCCAGTTGAAGTGTATAGTATTAAAGGCTTTAATCTGGGAGTGAGAAGCGACCTTTCGTTTGTCTACGTTCGGGACTTGAGTAAACGAAAACAAGTGGAAAAGTATGCTATTCAAACCGAAAAGATGTTTGCATTGGGTCAATTATCTTCTGGGATTGCTCACGAAATACGAAATCCTTTGTTCGCACTCAATAATAATATTGGATTTTTACATCGTCATTTGGACGAGAATGATTATTTCAATGATATTTATCCTGACCTGAAAGACAGCATAAACAGAATCCATCGAATTGTATCCACAATTTTGGATTATTCGAAGCCTCATACACCTGAATTGAAAGAAATATCTGTTAATCAAATCATTGAAAAAAGTTTAACACTCATCAAAAAACAATTAGAAAAATCTTCAATTAAAATTGTGAAACAATTGGATAATAATTTGGAAACAGTTATGGCTGATTCACATCAGTTGGAACAAGTTTGTGTCAATCTGATCCTGAATGCCAAACAGGCAATTGGCTCAAAAGGGACAGTAACAATTAAGACTGCCAATCATGCGAAGAAAGTACATTTGATAATAGAAGACACTGGCTGTGGTATTGCAAAGGAAGAAATAGATAGAATATTTAATCCGTTTTATTCTACGTTTTCGGACGGAACCGGTCTTGGTCTTTCCATAGTGCAGAAGATACTGGAAGAGCATAATGCACGGTATTCAATCAACAGTGAAACAGATTACGGAACCACATTTACCATTAGATTGCCAATGGCTAAAGGAATAGAAAAATGAAGTTTAACATTTTAATTTTTGATGATGAAATCCTCGTTTGTAATTCATTGAAGCGCATCTTGGTAAATGACAATTTGAATATTATAACCGTTAGCGATTTGACAAGTGCAAGAGACATATTAAAGAAAGAACCAATTGATCTTGTTTTATTAGATTATAATCTTGGGGATACAGATGGATTAACGGTGTTGAAAGAAGTTCATAAGAAATATCCAGGAATGCTGATTGTGATGTTAACCGCTTATGCAACGGTAGATATTGCTGTATCTGCAATGAAATATGGTGCCTTCGATTTTCTACAAAAGGGTGAAGACAGCGATTATATCATTTATACAGTTCAAAGAGCTTTAGACACGATGAAGTTAAAGAAAGAGGTGAATGAATTACGGTCTCAATGCCAAAAAGAAGCAAACCTCCCTGACTTGATATATTTCTCGAAAAAGATGCATCAAGTCGTTCAATTGTATAAAGATTTTGCTAGAACGGACACTACTGTTTTATTAACCGGAGAAACGGGAACAGGTAAAAGCCTGCTGGCAAAATATATTCACAAAAAAAGCAATCGATTCCATAATCCGATTATCACTATTAATTGTGCAGCTATTCCATCCGAGCTTCTGGAAAGTGAATTATTTGGTTACGAAGAAGGTGCTTTCACTAATGCTAAGCGAAAAGGGAAGCGCGGTTTAATTGAACAGGCTCATGGCGGAACCCTATTCTTAGATGAAATAGGTGAAATGAGTTTGGAGATGCAAAGTAAATTACTCCACGTACTTGAGCACAATGAGTTTTATAAAGTCGGAGGCACACGCCCAACAAAAGTTGATGTACGAATTATTACTGCAACAAATAAAAATCTTAATAAAGCGTTAGATTCAAAACAATTCCGTACAGATTTATATTATCGATTAAATGTAGCTGAAATAAAGATTCCGCCTTTAAGAGATCGAAATAAAGATATTCTTCCTTTAGCTAAAATATTCATAGAAGAATATAATCAGGTATTCAACAAACACGTAAAAGGTTTGAACGAAGACTCAGAGTTGTTTTTAACTTCCTCTCTTTGGCCAGGAAATATCCGGGAATTGAAAAACTATATCGAAAGAAAAATGCTATTAGTTAAGTCTGATATTTTGTCTCCAGATGAATATTATGACCAGCAAATTATCCGTAGCCAAAATGAGCTGTCTAATACAGGGTTGTTTAATATTAGTCTCAACCCGGAACCAGATATCAATTTGCTCCACTTGTCACGTAGGTTACTCATCGAACAGGCGTTGGATATAACTGAAAATAATAGAAGTAAAGCAGCAAAATTGCTTGGGATTCCAAGGACATCTTTGAATCATTATATCAAGAAATATACAATATCGTAAGCAATGATGGATATATCCAGGATAAATCACACACCCTACAATGCATATATTCTCATGGGAGGACAGAGCCGGAGATTTTTTTCTGATAAGAGTATCGCTAAGTTAAATAACCGAACGCTTACGGAAATTCTCTACGATAAAATATCAACTGTCGCTAAGAATACATTTATTGTAGGGAAGGACTCATCATCGCATCCATTTCCTTTTATTGAAGATAAATTTCCGATTCAATGTGCGTTAAACGGTATTATTACCGCTTTAAACCATAGTGATACTGAGTGGTCATTTGTAATTTCATGTGATATTCCTCTAATTAGGATAGAGACCATACAATCCATGGCAATTAATAGAAGTTCAAATATAGGTGCTGTTATCCCGATAATCCGAAAAATACCACAACCTATTTGTTCGTTTTATCGCTCAACTGTAATGCCACATTTCCGTGAATCATTGAATCAAAATCATTATCGTCTTAGCCATATCCTCGAAGGTATAAAGACAGCATATATCAATATGCAGCCAAAAACAGAGCCGGAATTTTTAAATATTAATACATCAGATGATTTAAAAAAAGCTGAAAAAACAATCAATACAAAATAAAAAGCATAGCAACCTAAATTTCAATAAGCTCCGTCTTAGAATTTGGTGTAAAGCAACAGTATCCGATGGTGTCGCATTCTTTTTTCATCTGTGCCCATTCGTCTTCAGGGATATGTTTCAGTGCTGTCGGAAATAAAACAGAATCCTCGAGCTTGATATGCTCTTGCAATCCGGATACCGCGTGTGAAATCGCCTGCTTGACTTCTTTTTTAAAATCTGTAAAATACATTGTGTGAATACGATAAACAAGGTTTTCCAATTCACGTTTTTTAACGCGAAGGACATCATGTTGTTTCCGAATGTCATTTCCCGGGGCATACACCTTCATTTTATCCAAGCGTCGAATCAAGACATTTTCTTCCCGAATGTGGTGACGTTCTGAGCGGAGTAAGTGGTCGACAAGATATCGCATCTGTACTGCAATATCCGGGTTGTCGTCCAGTGAATCCATGGATTCCAGTTGCTGTTCAACGGAACTTAATTCACTAAGAAATGCAAAAATCCTTGCATGTTCCAGAATCAATGTCCGAAGCATATGTGTTGTGGGCAGAGACTGAAAAAGTGTTAAGTCGCTTGTATGTGCGGGGAGTTTATTTAATTGGCATTCACATGTATTCAATGAGATTTCGTCCTTTTTGTTATTAAAAGTATGCCTAAAATGTAAAACGGATTTCAAGAGTATCAAATCGGTTATTTGGATGAGGATTAAGATTAGCCTACCTACCGGTGGGAAGCTAATGGTTAATGAAAAAGATGATTAACTTCAGCCTTTGGGCCGGAGGATAAGTGTATTTTCTATCGAGCTTTCACTTATAGTCTGGAGTGTTGGTAACGCCTCCGTTACGGTTGGATTCCCATTTTATAAGATAGGATTTTGGAGTACAATAATGAGCTGGAGACGAATTATTGTGAAAGTCGAAGCGTAGCTGAGATCCCGTGTTTTGTACGGGGTTGAAAATGATTCACTTCCACGTCAAGCCGGAGTTTACCCTGTGAAATGTGAAACTATTCTGCAAAGAATGTATAGATTTTACTGGAACGGCTGATGAATTAATGAGATAAGATGCGTAGGGAGATAAATTAACTTACAAATTTTCTTTTAAGGCTATGGGCAAGTTGCTTAATTTTTCACTTATTATTCTGATTCTTAAATCCTAAAACCACATAGAAACGATGATACCAGCAGAAATTATACAACAGAAACGAAACGGACAGTCTTTATCTAAAAAGGAACTCAGACAATTTATTCAATCATATTTGGACGGTACCATCCTCGATAGCCAGATGTCTGCATTATTAATGGCAATATATTTTCAAGGGATGAAGGATGATGAAATTTCTTCACTTGTCGATACGATGCTGAATTCCGGTAAGCGAATGGATTTTTCTTCTTTGGATTCATATCCGGCAGATAAGCACAGCACTGGTGGCGTCGGTGATAAAGTCTCCATCATTTTAGGTCCTCTGCTGGCGTCTGCCGGCTTGGCGATTCCGATGATCAGCGGGCGAAGCCTTGGACATACAGGTGGGACGCTGGATAAGTTAGAAACTATCCCGGGATTTCGCGTGGATGTATCTTTGGATGAATTTGAAGACCTTACCAAAACTGTTGGTATTGCCATGATTGGGCAGACGGAAGATATTTGTCCTGCAGATCGTAAGATGTATGCCTTGCGCGATGTTACAGGGACGGTAGAGTCCATTCCACTCATCTGCGGCTCGATCATGAGTAAAAAAATTGCGGAGGGAATTCGCGGGTTAGTTTTGGATGTAAAAGTCGGTAATGGAGCGTTCATGAAAACGCTTACCGATGCAAAAAAACTTGGTGAGCAACTAACACGTATTGGAGAAAGTTTTGGTGTGGAAACCGATGTCGTGTATACCAGTATGGCGCAACCGCTTGGTAACGTTGCCGGGCTGTGGTGCGAAATCCAGGAATCTGTTGACGGGCTGCAGGGACGAGGACCCGCTGATACGATGGCAGTCACCTATGAATTAGGGGCGAAACTCCTCATCCAATCCGGGATCGCCAAAACAAAAGATGAAGCTATCGACTTGCAAAAACATTTAATCACGTCAGGGAAAGCCTATGAAAAATTTATGGAAATGGTAAAAGCCCAAGGCGGTAGTACGCACTGTTTCTCCAATGATCGATGTCATGCTCCGAAATATTTTGTGGATGTTCTTGCAGAAAAAACCGGAATCATCCAATCGATGGATACCTACCAAATAGGACTTGCCACGGTCGAATTAGGATGTGGCAGGAAAAAAACATCGGACACAGTTGACCCAAGTAGCGGAATTAGATTCTTGAAAAAAATTGGTGATTCGGTAGAGATTGGGGAGCCAATCTTTCGTTGCTTTAACTCAAACAAGAAAAAATTAGACAATGGAAAAGCAATGTTAGCGACGATAGTTAATATTGCAGATAAACAAACAACACACAAGCTGTTCTTAAAATAGATGGAGGATAACATGGACAAGACGTTTAAAAAATTATCATCGGCAAACCCCAAAGTAATTTTAGAGGGAATTAAAGAAATAGACTCTCAAATTCAAACCGGCGTAGACCCCGAGGATATCCCAATTGTGTTTGATGCGCTAACATCTCTGTTCTATGTAGATACATTTGATCGCCCGGAACTGATTGCAGAGGTAGGGTTTGCTCAGAAAACAACCGCAAGGCTGGGCAATGTTGTAATCCCTTTGATTATAGAAAAAATTCACGACACAGATATAAAAGCAGAACTGCTGTTTGCACAAACATGCGGATTGATGGGCGAGGATGCGATCGAACCATTATTGAAGGTCTTCGATCAAAAGCATGATTCCATTGATACGGCATTTGCGCTTTATGCTTTTGGAAAAATAAAATCACCCGAGATACAAAAAGCACTCCCAACTATTTTGAAGGCAATAGAAAGCCCGAAAAAAGAAACAGAAGATACGGCTGTCCGCGCTCTTGGAAAAATTTGCGAAAGTATGGATCAGAATTCTCTGGATGAAAACATGAAGGAAAAAATAGCGTCAACGCTCATGAGTAAATGTTCTCACTCCAATGATGTTATTCGTGCAAAAGCGATAAGAGGTTTAGGCAAATTTGTTCGTTATGGATTTAGCATAGATGTACAAGAAAATGAAATTCGAACATACGCAGAAAATATTTTGGGTATAAATGAAGAAGATGAACGAGATCCTGCGTACCTCGTTCGTCGTGAAGCTCAGGAAATATTAGATACAATACTGTAAATTAAAATCCA